>FWPU01000384.1_pt1:52500-142214 | contig 142214 bp, 135 predicted proteins | sample 2228361 | NCBI WGS metagenome assembly FWPU01 (sample SAMEA103939777, study PRJEB20133) | metagenome | reverse complement strand
CCTCTCCTGCCTTCCGGCACGCAGGCTCACTCTCCTCCCTCGAGGCTTTGTCTTGATTGCCATTGCCTGCCTGAGGTAGGCAGGCGAGGGAGTGAAACGTCCGAAGTACCATGAGGCTTCTTTGCCTTTGGCGGGAAAAAAAGGGATTGCTTCGTCGCCCTGCTCCTCGCAAGGACAGAGGACTTATTTCGTTTGTAATAGCCATCTTTCCCCTGCAAAAAAGGGGTAGAAGTTTCCCCTCTTTAAAAGAGGGGGTCGGGGAGATTTTTTTCACCTCCTTGTTGAAGGATTTTATTCTTTCACTTTCGGGATTTTATTCTTTCACTTTAGAGTAAAAATATGGTAGTATTTCATTCCATGAAAGATCGTATACGGGATTTAGCCCGAAAATTCGGTTGCATTATTATCTACCTTTTCGGTTTTCAGGGTTAGTAGGTAGAGTGAAAGGTTAGACTAATCTTTGGGGAGGTGAATTAATGGATCAGATTGAGAAGAAGAGGGGAATGGGGTGGATTCCGGATTACCCTGATTTCAGGGATTATACAGAAGAGACTGAAGAGGTGAGATCGGTTCTCAAAATGACAGGAACATTTAGAGTTAGAAGCCTGCCGGTATCGGTGGATCTACGGCCATGGTGCTCGCCCATCGAGGATCAGGGACAAATTGGCTCCTGCACCGCCCATGCAGGAACAGGGGTGATTGAGTATTACGAAAGGAAGGCATTTGGAAGGCACATCGATGCCTCGAGGCTCTTTCTCTACAAGGTCACACGCAATTTGATGAAGATGAAAGGAGATACAGGGGCTTATCTCAGGACAACGATGGGTGCCATGGTGCTCTTCGGTGTGCCTCCTGAAGAATACTGGCCTTACAGTGATGATGAAAAGAAGTTCGATCAGGAACCTCCGGCTTTCTGTTATGTCTTTGCCCAGAATTACCAGACGATTAAATATTTTCGGCACGACCCTCCACGGGCAAAACCCGAAGAGGTGTTAAACCGTGTTAAAACCTACCTCTCCAAAGGCCACCCCGCCATGTTCGGGTTTACGGTCTATAACTCCATCGAGCAGGCAGAGAAAACTGGGTTGATTCCTTTCCCTTCACCAAGAGAAAGGATTGAAGGGGGCCATGCCGTGGTCGCAATGGGGTATGATGATAAAGTAAAGATTAAGAATAAGTATGGGAAGGTTGTAACCACTGGAGCCCTTTTGATACGAAATTCGTGGGGGAAGGATTGGGGAGATGGAGGGTATGGGTGGCTCCCCTATGATTATATATTGAAGGGACTTGCAGAGGATTTCTGGTCCATTCTGAAAAAGGAGTGGGTAGATACAGGGCAGTTTAAGTAAAAAATGCTGGCGTGCTGCGGTACTGCGGTTAATTGGGTTATTGTGGAGTTTTGGGTAAGGCTTGCAATATTGCAATTCTTCAAAAAATAAATCAACCGGTCATCCGGATTTTAAGGGAGGATATCGAGGTGGATCGACGATCCCTCTTAAAAAATTTTTTCAAAAGAAAGGGCTCTTTCCTTTGTGCCATCCAAATGGAGGGATGGCCAAGTCTCCCATGGTTGAACTTCTAAAATTTCTTGATGGGGTGAGGGTTAACCTGAAATCCTTCAATCCAAAACTCTATTAAGATATCTCTGAGGTAGAATTAGTCCCTGTTTTAGAGACATTGAAAACCATCAGGAAATACGGAAGCCATCTTGAAATTGTAAACTTCATCATTCCTACTCTCAATGACGATATGGCTGATATTAGGAAAATGTGTAGATGGAAGATTGAAATCAGTTCTCCCACTGTGAAGAGATGAAGTTAGGGAAGAAGTATTTTGATAAGGGCGATGATGAGCGTGCGGAAGAGGCCGATTAAAGGATTGAGCAGGCCAAGGAAGAGCAGTCCCACGATGATGAAAAATCCATAGGGTTCGATCCGGGAGAAAAGATACCGAATTTCGGGGGGAGCAAATCCCATCAGGATTTTTGAGCCATCCAAGGGAGGAATGGGAATGAGGTTGAGGGCGGCAAGGGTGACATTGATATGGGCAAGGGTATAAACGATTATCGCAGACGTTCCATACGGAGGCAAGTTTAAAAGTCTATAAACCAATAACGCTCCGAAGGCCATCAAGATATTGGCAAGAATTCCAGCGGAGGATACAAAAATAAGCCCTTTTCTCCGGTTTGGGATATTGGTGAGATTGATTGGAACGGGTTTGGCCCAACCGAATCCTGCGAGGAAGAGCATCAAGGTCCCAATGGGGTCAAGATGTTTGATGGGATTGAGACTCAATCTGCCCATCCATCGGGCGGTAGGATCTCCCATTCTATAAGCCACCCACCCATGGGCTACTTCATGGATGACCACCGAATAGAGAAGTGGAATGATAAGAATCAAAAAAGAGATCGGGTCACTTAACAAAAGCTTAAAAAGACCCATAAAATTTTCCCCCTTCTTGTTTTATTCATATTATGACCACCGTTTTCGAAAATAGCAAATGGAAACAAATCGCTCCTTGGCCATTTATGGGGTGCGATGGCGGTAACTCAGGCAGAATCCGTCATCCATGGTCACGCTCAGGATGATGGTGTCAAAGTCTGGATGTCTCTGAATCATCTCCAAGTAATCCCTCATGGAATGTGCATATCGAATCGCATTGTGGACCACCATCAGTCCACCCGGAAGCAGTTTCTTGGGGTAAAGTTTATTAAAGTAGTCCAACTGACCTTCTTTGTCGGCATCGAGGAAGACAAAATCGAAAGGACCTTCAAGTGTTGTAATTTCAACATGGGCATCTCCCGTGAGGCAGGTCACTCGGTGAGATAGTCCTGCCTCGCTCAGATGCCTACGTGCCAGGCCAGTTAACTTTTTTTCAATTTCGATGGTGATTAAATGGCCGTTCGTTTCCTCAAGAGCAAGTCCCATCCATAGAGCTGAAAACCCCTGAGAGGTTCCGATTTCCAGGACCTTCTTCGAACGGACGGCCTTCACCATTAAGTGAAGAAACTCTCCATCCTTTCTTGGCACGCTCAGGTACTGAGAACCCTTGGCCTCCATTTCCTCCAGTAACCGCTGGAGGCGGGAAGAGAGGGTTTTAATCAGCATCGGGCTACCCTCTGCTGAAGGAGTCATAGAGGATAGAAGTTGGTTGCCTGCCCAGGGCGTAAAGGCTTAAACCTCCTCCAGTGGTTTTAAGAAACTCACGACGAGTAAATGATCTCGTTTTCCTCATGGCTTCTCTCTTCAATTTCTCATGGATCACGACACTGAATGTTTGAATTCTATTATGATTAAATCGGGGTGTCAATAAACGTTGAGAGGTCCATGTCTTTTTTATCCTTAGAAATATCTTAACAAAATTTTTTCTTGCAACCTATGGGCTTTCATGATAAAAGGCTATCCATCCTTCGAGCATGGATGGATATGACCTTTCAATTAAAAACCCAATAGGAAGGAGGTAAAAGGATATGGATTGGAAGCAGATTGCAAATGAGCCCTGGATATGGATCTGTGGAGCTGTCCTGGCGGTCATTGCCCTTTATCAATGCACCTATTTTATGATCCGTGCTCTAAATATCATGAAACGCTATGGCCTCCAGAAGAGCGATATCACCTCCATCATTCGGGGCGCGGTCATCACCTCTTTTGGCCCAGTGATGTCTGAGATATTCATCATGATTGCTCTGGTGGTGGCCCTAAGTGCAGGCCTGGCTTGGCAGAGGGAAGGGGCAGCGGTGGGTTCTGTCTTTACCGAATTGGTTCAGGCCTCCAATGCAGCGGCTGGGGCAGGACAGGAATTTGGCGGGAAGAATTTTGATATGACCGGGTTTGCCAATGTCATTTTTGTCATGAATGTCTCATGCATTGGTTGGCTAATTGCCGCAGGCTTCTTCACCCGATATTTAGGAACAGCCCGGCAAAAGATTGCAGGCGGTGATACACAATGGCTCTCCATATTGACCGTCTGCGCTACCCTGGGTGTCTTTGGCTACTGGGCCTCCAGCAGTCTGGCCAAAGGGGGTGGGATCATGGTCTCTGTCATTGCCGGAGGAGTTCTGGCCATGTTTTTCTTCTTGCTTGCGGACTGGATTAAAAGACCCCACCTCAAAGAGTGGGCCCTTGGCTTTGCCATGTTTGGTGGCATGATCATTGGCAAACTGTATGCTGGATAAGGAGGGAAAAGAGATGACTGCAGAAAATAGATTTCATGACATCGATCCTCAAGTCTATCAAAAAGAGTTTTCCGAACCTATCCACCGGGTCGGAATGATCACCTGTGGCTTAGCCATCATAGGGATGTTCCTTCCCCCTGCATGGCTCTATTTTCAATATGGGGTTTTTCCACCTCTATCCGCGATTATGGTGGGGATGGGGTTGGCCCTGACCTATGCCGTTCCCTTCTTCATCATCGAGCCCATCAGTTATTATCCGACTTTAGGAGATGCAGGGACCTATATGTCCTTTTTAGCGGGCAACATCTCCAACATGAGGCTTCCCTGTGCTGCAGTGGCACAGGCTGTGGCAGGAGTTGAAGAGGGAACCAAACAGGGTGAATTGATCGCTACAGTGGGAATTGCCATCTCCATCTGGCTAAGCATCATTGCCGTTTTTATCGGAGCAGTGGCAACAGGATGGTTTGTCACTTTCTTCCCTCCCTGGCTTCAAGACGCCTTTAAACGGTTCTTACTTCCCGCGGTATTTGGTGCGGTCTTTGGGCAATTTGCCTTAAGGGGGAAAAGATATGCACCCATCGCCCTGGTATTGGCACTGGTTCCGATTCTATTGAAGTGGAAACCCTATGTGGTGATTCCCTTGGCGGTGTTTGGCACCATTCTCATTGCCCGATTGATGTATCGGCCTCAAAAGAGTGCCTAAAATTCTTGGAGGGTTTGAAAAAATTATGGATATAAAAGGTTTAATAAATTCGGCCGTTGAAGAGGAGGTTGTCAAACTCACTCAACAATTGATTCAAATCAAAACTATAAACCCACCCGGGGATGAACTTCCCCTGGCAGAATATGTCTCTTCTTATTTAAAGAAGGTAGGGCTGGAGGTGGAACTCATCAACCATAGCCCAAATCGGGCAAGCGTGCTGGCCCGCCTTAAAAGTCCTCGGAGGAAACCTGGACTTCTTTTCAATGCCCATCTGGATACCGTTCCTATAGGAAATGAGAAGTGGATCCACGAGCCTTTTAAGGGGGAAGTAGCAGAAGGGAGGATTTGGGGTCGGGGCTCTGCAGATATGAAAGGCGGACTTGCTGTCCTAATGGTTGCGGTCAAGGCTATTGCAGAGGCTCAGCTCCCTCTCCAGGGAGATTTGATCCTGGCGGTCACAGCAGGGGAAGAGGTGGACTCCCTCGGGGCTACCACTCTTTCTGGGCGTGAGGATATTGGACCTGTTCAAGCGGTGATGATTCCTGAACCGAGCAACAACGATGTCTTCATTGCAGAGAAAGGGGCGTTGTGGTTAGAGATCTCCACCCACGGCAAAACTGCCCATGGCGGTATGCCGGAACTGGGTCGAAATGCAGTGATGATGATGATTCCACTCCTCACTGAATTGCAAAAGATGGTCTTTCCTTTTAAAGAGCACCCTCTTTTGGGAGGGTTTACCCAGAGTGTCAATACGATTTCGGGAGGGGTGAAGACCAATGTCGTCCCAGATCATTGTGCCGTGACCGTGGATATGAGGACCGTTCCAGGTCAGGACCACAAAGCCATTGTCAAGCAGATCGAAAATCTGATCTCGGACCTTGGCAAAAAAATTCCTGATTTTAAAGCCTCGGTTAGGGTGACCAATGATCGTATTCCTATTGAGAGCTCACCGGATGAACCAGTGATTCAAGGGTTTTTTGAGATTGTTTCCGAGGTGACTGGAGAGAGACCCGTGCCCAAAGGAGTCCGGTATTATACGGATGCGGTAGCCTTTGTCCCTGTTCTCAAGACCCCCATGATCATCTGCGGACCAGGGGAGGCTCCATTGGCCCATCAACCCAACGAATATGTAGAGATTTCAAAACTGATCCAATCGTTAAGGATCTTTACCTTGGCGGGAGTCAGGTTTCTTCTGTAAAATTCTGCCCTGCCTCTTCAGGGCAGGGCAGAAAGATTTTATAAAAACGATATTAAACTTCTTTTGTTAAAACCAGGTCTATCATTAATTCGTTAGCAAGGTGGTGAAGTTCATCCCTTAACCCTTGCTCTGAGATCGAACAGGGAACATCGATCTGCATCTCCATCTCGAAAAGGGGCGTCCCACTTTCGGCAGAAAGCACCCGATGGGTCTTCATATCCACAATGTTGATCGTTCGATCTGCAAGGAGTCTGCAGACCCTGAACACAATGCCTGCATGGTCAATTCCAGAAGTGGTGATCTTGAAACGTTGGGATTCCTCCTTGGCTTTGGGATGGGCTTCTTCAAAGCTGATGGGGGTAAAGAAGACCTTGAGGTTTTTCTCCCACTCCAGACGTTTTAGGCCGGTGGCCATCTTCTGCTTAACCTCCTCCCTTTCGGTCGAAAAGAGGAGTAAGAGGGCAAAGTGGTTCCGGAGGAGGCTCATACTTGAATCCTCGATATTCCCCCCACATTCATAAATCACCTCTGAAACATCAGCTACAATTCCTGGTCGATCTTTTCCAATGGCGGATAGGATAAAATAGCTCTTCATACTCCCTCCCAAAATCCCATAATCCATGACTTGTATTTGGCTTCTCCCCCCTTTTTCTCTTAAAGGCTTGATTCGTTACATCCTCACTTTTATTCCAAGATTTCCAAGTGGGCATCACGGACCTTGAGGCGTTTGCTTCCTACGGTTTGAAAGAGGATAGTGGCCTTCTGCTCGCCATTCATTCCTTCTATGGATTTGACCCTTCCCTCCCCAAATTTTGGATGCCTTACCTTCATCCCTATTTGGAGAGGAATAAATCCTTCAGGAATCCAACTCACCTCTCTGTTTGAATCGGTCAGGGTTTGGGCTTCTTGAAACTCCTGATGATAGCCTCCCCATGGCTCCTCGTAGAGGGTCCTAAAAGTTTTCTCTTCGAATAGGGATCTCTCACTTCGCGGCCCTTCTTCAAATTGGATTAATTCGATTGGAAGGTCGTCCAGAAAACGAGAGGGAAGATTGGCTCGGCCTACTCCAAAGGTGGATCTTCTCTCTGCTCTTGAGAGAAAGAGTTTCTCTTTTGAGCGGGTGATTCCTACATAGAAAAGCCTCCTTTCCTCCTCCATATCCTCGATCTCTTCTCCCCTTCGATAGTGAGGCAAAAGCCCTTCCTCAACGCCAACAATGAAGACCACTGGAAACTCCAGTCCCTTGGCACAATGGAGGGTCATCAGAGAGACTCGATTCCCTTTATCTTCGTAAAGGTCTACATCGGTTACCAGAGAGACTTTATCCAAAAATGACTCAATCGAAACTTTCCCCTCGCTTTTTTCGTATTCGATCATCACGTTGATTAGTTCCTCGATATTTTCCAACCTTGAAAAGGCCTCATCGGTGGCTTCTTCTTTCAACCGTTGGAGATACCCTGTCTTTCCAAGAAGGCTTAAGGTCAATTGACTGAGGGAAAGGGTTTGGGCCTCCTCTTTCATCTCCTCAACCATTTGGATAAACTCTTCTATTCGGGATCGGGTGGCGGGCGAAAGCCACTCTTCTTTAAGAGCCTGTCTCATTCCTTCATAAAGGGGAATTCCCTTTTCCTTGGAGAAGAGTTCAACCTTCTCGATCGTCTTTTCACCGATCCCCCTGGAAGGGACATTGAGGATCCGTTTCAGGCTCAGGCCATCGGAAGGGTTAGTGATGAACCTGAGATAGGCCAGGATATCTTTAATCTCCTTCCGTTCATAAAATCTCAACCCTCCCACCACCGTATAGGGAATTTGATTTTTCACCAGTTCCTCTTCGAGGGCTCGAGATTGGGCGTTGATTCGGTAAAAGATAGCGATGTCCCGATAAGTCCTAACCATTTTTGAAGGAGATTGAATCCATTCCTGTATTTTTTGGACGATGAAACGGGCTTCGTCCATCTCATCCTCAGCCACATAAATGGACAGGAGGTCTCCCTCGGGATTCTCCGTCCAGAGAACCTTCTCCTTTCTCATGCGATTTTGACGCACCATATGATTGGCTGCCTGAAGGATGTTTTTCGTCGAGCGATAGTTCTGCTCCAGGGTGATGACCTTTGCCTCAGAAAAATCTTTTTCAAAGTTAAGAATATTGTCAACCTCCGCCCCCCTCCATCGATAGATGGACTGATCATCATCTCCTACGACACAGAGGTTTTGGTGCTCTGCCACGATCTGTTTGATGAGGTGATACTGGATGAGATTGGTGTCCTGGAACTCATCGACCATCACATATCGGCAGAGGTTTTGATAGGATTTTAGAACTTCTGGAAAACGTTGAAAAAGAATTTTGACAAAGACAAGAAGATCACCGAAATCGAGCCCGTTGTTTCGTCGGAGGTCCTCCTGATACTTCTGGTAGACCAAGGCCAATCTTTTTTGAAAGAGGTTGAAGGGAGAAGGATGATATTGATCCGGAGTAATCCCTTCATTCTTTAAATGGTCAATCGCGGCTTGAAAGGCCTTTGGGTGGAACATTCGAAAATCGAGTTCTAATTCTCTCATGATGTTTTTAAGATGTCGTTCCTGGTCCTGTTCATCATAGATGACAAAATTCTTTTTGAACCCTAAGCGTTCGATATGTTGCCTCAGGATTCGGGCACAGGCGGAGTGAAAGGTTGAAATCCAGATCCCCCGGGCTGACCTTCCAAGAAGTCTTTCCACCCTTTCCCTCATCTCCTCTGCCGCCTTGTTGGTGAAGGTCACCGCAAGGATATTCCAGGGAGGAACCCCTTTCTCTTGAATCAAATAGGCGATTCGATAAGTCAGAACCCTTGTCTTTCCACTTCCTGCCCCTGCGAAGACGAGAAGGGGTCCCTCGGTTTCTACGACCGCCTTCTGTTGAACAGGGTTGAGATCGTCTAACAGGGACATAATATTTAGCTAAATCTCCCTATCGAAGCCCAAAATTCTTTAAACTCTAAATCCTAAACTCCAAATCCTAAACAGATCCAAAATCTAAAACTCTAAGGGTAATTTCAAGTTTAGGGATAACCTCTCTATTTCGGATTTCGTGCTTCGGGTTTCATTTCATAACAAATTTCAAGCGATATCAAAAAATATTTACCATTTTTGAGAGGGAGGACGCAAGAACCTATTCAACGGTAACACTTTTGGCCAGATTTCTGGGTTGATCCACATCCGTCCCTTTGAAATCTGCCATATAGTAAGCCAGAAGTTGCAGAGGAATGGTGAGGAGGATGGGGGTGAGAGAAGGATGGGTTTCAGGGATGTAAATCACATCATCCACCTTCCTACCGATCTCTCGATCCGATGGAGAGGCGAGGGCGATCACCATGCCCTCTCTCGCCTTTACCTCTTCGATGTTGGAGAGGATTTTTTCATAAACATCGTTTTTGGGCGCAAGAACGACCACCGGCATCTCCCGGTCGATCAAGGCGATGGGACCATGCTTCATCTCGCCTGCTGGATACCCTTCCGCATGGACATAGGAGATTTCCTTCAATTTGAGCGCGCCTTCCAGGGCGATGGGATAATTGATTCCCCTTCCCAAGTAGAGAAAGTCCCTGGCATGGAGATACTTCTTGGCAATCTGAACGACCTGTTTTGAAGATTTCAGCGTCTCTTCCATCAGATGGGGGATTCTCACTAGTTCCTCAATGAGGCTTCTCCCTTCTTTGACCGAAACCCTCCCCAACTCTCTTCCTATCCTTAGAGCAAGGAGGAAAAGGATAACCAATTGGGTAACAAAGGTCTTTGTGGAAGCCACTCCAATCTCAGGCCCTGCATGCGTATAGACCACGTGGTGAGATTCTCTGGCCAGGCTTGATTCCACCACATTGCAGATGGCGAGGGTGATTGCCCCTCTTCTCTTCCCTTCCCTCAATCCAGCCAGGGTATCGGCGGTTTCCCCGGATTGGGAAATAGCAATGAGCAAAGTATCCTCCCCGAGGATGGGATTTCTATATCGAAACTCTGATCCGATATCCACCTCCACCGGGATTCGGCTGAAGGCCTCAAAGAAAAACTTCCCGACCAAGGCTGCGTGGTAGGATGTCCCGCAAGCAATCAGGAGGATCCGTCGAAACTTTTTTAATTGTTCCTGATCTAAATGGAGATCTTCAAAAACCGCATCGCCCCTTTCCTCTGAAACCCTGCCTCGGATGGTATCGATCACCGCCCGGGGTTGTTCAAAAATCTCTTTGAGCATAAAATGCTTATAGCCTGCCTTTTCCGCCATCAATGGGTTCCAGTCCACTCGTTTGGTTTCCCTCAAAATCTCCTTCCCCTTCGAGTCAAACACCTTTATCCCCTCTGAGGAGAGATAGGCGATATCTCCGTCTTCCATGAAGATAAAGTCTCGAGTATGAGGAAGGATAGGAGGAATGTCTGAAGCAATGAAGTACTCTCCCTCTCCCAGTCCGATGACCAATGGACTTTCATTTCGGCAGGCGATCAAAGAGCCTTCTTCTCCCTCAAACAAAATCCCCAAGGCGTAGGACCCTTGGATTCTTTCCATGGCCTTTCTTACCGCAATCAAGGGCGAAGAGCCTCCTTTAAGAAATTCATCAATCAGGTGGGAGATGATCTCGGTATCGGTTTCCGAGGTGAAAAGGCGTCCTTTCTTTTTGAGGTCTTCTTTTAGGGTGAGGTAGTTTTCGATAATTCCATTATGGACCACGGCCACTCGGCCTGCTTTATGGGGGTGGGCATTCTCATCCGAAGGTCTTCCATGCGTGGCCCATCGGGTATGGCCGATTCCTGCTCTTCCATCAAAGACCTCCCCTCCGATCAGTTCTTTGAGGTGAGTGAGTTTTCCTTTCTTTCTCCGGATTTCAATTCGGCCTCGGTGGAAAACCGCAATCCCTGCAGAATCATAACCTCTGTATTCCAATCGCTTGAGGCCCTCGATGAGGACTCTGGCCGTTTCTCTGGAGCCCACATATCCAATGATACCACACATGGGTTACCCCTTCTTTGTTAGGCGTTTTGGGTTTAGGTTTTTCTTTTTCTTCCTCCATCCCCTGATGTTTTTCTGCCTCATCCTGCTGATGGCGAGGGAACCCTCAGGAACATCTCTGGTGACTGTGGTCCCTGCGCCAATGGTGGCATTCTTTCCCACTTTTACTGGAGCCACCAACTCCACATTGGATCCGACAAAGACCCCATCCTCAATGATCGTTTGATGCTTCTCGATTCCATCATAGTTGCAGGTGATCGTTCCAGCCCCAATGTTCACCTTCTCTCCCACGGTGGAATCTCCAAGATAGGCCAGATGGTTGGCCTTCGATTCCTTCCCAATCACCGATTTTTTCACCTCCACAAAATTTCCAATCTTCGCCCTGCTCTTAATCACGCTAAGCGGCCTGAGATGGGCAAAAGGGCCAATGATGGCACCCTCCTCGATCCTGCTCTCTGTAATGACGGAGTTTGAACGGATGGTGACCTCATCTCCAATAATGGAATCGGTGATTTTAGTATTGGATTCAATGATGCAACGCTGGCCAATCTTTGTTTTCCCTTGGAGGATGCAATTGGGATAGAGGAGGCTGTCCCTTCCAATTTCAACCGGCCGATCGACATAAGTGGTTTTTGGATCCAAGAGGGTCACCCCTGAAAGCATCAATTCTCTGAGTTTCTCCTGTCTGAGGACCTCATGGGCAAAGGCGAGATCGACTCGGGTATTGATTCCCATCACCTCCGTAGGATCTTCCACCATATGGGCTGAGCATCTCAGTCCCTTCCCCCTGATAATCTGAACCAGGTCAGTCAAGTAGTATTCCCCTTGTGCATTTTCGGATTGGATCTCTTGGAGGCCCTCGATCAAGGAAGGAGCCTTCACACAGTATATCCCAGTATTGATCTCACGGATTAGCCTCTCTTCTTCCCTTGCGTCCTTTTCCTCTACGATCCTTTCTAACCAGCCTTCTGGACTTCGGATGATTCGTCCATAACCAGTAGGATCTGCCACCACCGCTGTGAGCACGGAAAGAGTGGATTCGTTTTCTAAGAACATATCCACAAAGGAACGAACGGTCTTTCCCTTGACCAAGGGAACATCTCCTGAGAGAACCAATACGGTGCCTTGATAGTCTTGAAAATAAGGAATGGCTTGTAACACTGCATGGCCGGTCCCCAGTGGTTCCTTTTGAAGAACAAAATGGACCGGGAGGTCTTTAAACGTTTCCTTAACCCTCTCGGCTTGATAACCGATGACAACAATGGTCTTTTCAGCCTGAATTCCGTTTAAAGAGAGGTCGATGGGATAGGAGAGCATGGGGAGGCCCAAGAGAGGATGAAGAACCTTGACCAGATCCGAGTTCATCCGGGTCCCTTTCCCTCCGGCAAGGATGATGGTGATGATCCCTTCCAATCCTTTCGCCCTCTCCAAATATAGAATTATCCTTTTTATACTATGCCTTAACCTTTTAGTCAACCTTAGAGGGTAAATCCCATGAGCAACCTCATGCTTCAACCATGATGGAGGTGGCTTGAAAAATCTCGTCGAAGGCTGTAAAAGGAATTTATGCGGTTTAATCTCCATTTTCCCGAAGATAAACCTTTTGATGTGGTTGGGATGGGCCTTAACTCCGTCGATTTTCTCACCCTGGTTCCTACCTATCCAACTCCTAATTCAAAAATGAGACTTCTCCGTTTTTCGAAACAGGGAGGGGGACAGGTTGCGACCGCCATGGTGGCCTTGAGCCGATGGGGGATGAAGACCAAATATATCGGTAAAGTCGGAGGGGACGAACTGGGCCATTTTTCCCTTCAATCGATTCGTGAGGAGGGAGTGGATGTTTCTTCAGTGACGATTGAATCCAACGCCACCAACCAATTTGCAGTGATCATTGTGGATGGCCAAACCGGAGAACGAACCATCCTATGGGATCGAGATGAGAGGTTGATGTATGGGAGAGACGAGCTCCGAAAAGAAGAAGTTTGCTCAGGGAAAATCCTTCACTTAGATGGGCATGATATTCAGGCAGCCATTCGTTGTGCAAGATGGGCCAAGGAAGAAGGAATTCCAACCGTTCTTGACATTGACAAGGTTGAACCTCTTACCTCTGAATTGATCAAAGAGATCGATTTTGTCATCACCTCTTCGCGATTCCCTGCTCTTTACACCGGGCGATCAGACCCCAAGGAGGCCCTTCTAAAAATTCAAGAAGAGATTTCAGGATTTCTCTGTGCAACCTGGGGTTCTGACGGGGCCTTTGCATTGGTCGATGGAGAACTGTTTCATATAGAGGGGATTCAAGTCGAGGTGGTGGACACCACTGGAGCAGGCGATGTCTTTCATGCAGGATTCATCTACGGTCTTCTTCAAAATTGGGAGTTAGAGGATATTTTGAGATTTGCCAACTGGAGCGCAGGACTCAAATGCAGAGAGATGGGAGGGAGAAAAGGAATTCCGTCAGTTGAAGAAGTTCAGAAATTTAGGAATGAGATAAATAAAAAGAAGGATCAGAAAGTTTCTTAGCCGACCAGAGCATTCTCATCAATTGAGGCAGGGTGAAGTGGCCCCTGAGAAGGGCGCTGAATCCTTCCCAGATCAGGCGATATTTGGAATAGGGGGTATCCCAGAGCCTGGCATACTCTTGATAAAATTCGGTGAGGGGAAGTCGAGTGGGAAGGACCGCGTGGGCGATGTCAAAAAGATCATAGTCCCGCTCGGTCAGGCTTTCTTCTTTTTCTTGATAGAGAGGGGTGCCAGGCAATGGGGTGAGGACAGAAAAGGTGGGGGTTTCAATCCGATGCTTGATGATATATTCTCTCAAATGGTCGAAATCTTCCTTCCTATAGTCAGGGTCCACAATAAAGGATGCCCAGACGTCAATATCTAACGATCGGAGGATCTCCAGGGCCTCTTCATTATTCCGAACGCTATTCTTCTTCTCTATGGAGGCCAGCTCATCGTCTCGTATCTTTTCAAAACCGATAAAGACTCCTTTTAAACCGACCTCTTTGAGCCGGACGATGGTATCGGGATGCTGGACGATCGTATCGCTTCTGGCCTGGATGGTGAACTGCTTCTGGAGATGGCTCTTTTTAAGAAGTCGTGCAATCTCTTCCGCTCTGGAGGTATTGATGAGGAAATTATCGTCGGTAAATAAGAGATTTCGTTCCTTCAGATGCCTTAACTCTGAGACCACTCGCTCCGGGCTCTTCATCCTGCAACGTCCCTGATAGAAGATCCAGACGCTGCAAAAGTTGCAATGGTATGGGCAACCGCGTGTGGTTTCCACCAGGGCAAGAGGTTTCTGAAACCCCATGTGGTAATACCGGCGATACTTCTGAATCGACTGGTAATCAGGGAAAGGAAGTTGATCAAGGTCTTTGACGAAATCTCTGGAGCCTGTATCCACGAAACCTTCTTTGGTTTTAAGGAAGAGGCCCGGGATTTCTTTCAGATCCCCTCCTGCTTCCAGAGCCTCCACCAGTTCCCTCATCGTCCATTCGCCCTCTCCCACCACAATCGCATCAATTTCGTCGTGGAAAAAGTCTTTTGGCATCATGGTGGCATGGTGACCTCCTAGGACTACAAAAGGTCGATGGCCATTGCCCTTGATCTCTTTGGCAATTCGAAGCGAGGAGGAGACGTCAATGGTATAGGAACAACTGATTCCACACACATCTGGGCGAAAGGAAGAGAGCACTTGAGGAAGGTTCTGTTTAACCCTCATATCTAAAAGATGGACGTGTTGGTTTTTTAAAGCGCCTGCCACCATCTCCAGACCCAGGGGTTCACAGAAGATCATTCGATCAAAGCCGATGGTCTGTCTCTTATGTCCAGGTTGAATTAAAAGGACCTTCATCACCCTCTCGCACCAAATTAATTTTTTAAAAGTTAGTTGGGAAGACTTGACAACTCGCTTGGTCTTTAGTTAACATAAAGACAATTTAGTTGGCAATATCCAGGTGAAGGGAACCCCGTAAATCCATCAATGATCGGATAAGTCGGGGACGGACCCGCCGCTGTATTCGGGGACGAAACTTGCAATTAGCCACTGTTCTGCCATGGGCGGAGTGGGAAGGCGCAAGGAGTAGGATGATCCGAGAGTCAGAAAACCTGCCTGGATATTCTTCACGTTAGGTCTTCGAGGTCAAGACTGTGAAGGGTTCAAGCGGGTAAAATCCCCAGTCTTTCAAAGCGAAGGCTGGGGATTTTTTTTGGACCCTTCTCCTCAGCCCTGAACCCTACGTGGTTTAAGGCTTGTCCAAAACCCCATGGAGGAGGTGCCTTATGAAACATTTTATTTTTATTGCTTTGTCTTTAACACTGTTGGGATGGCATCCGTTTGGTCTTCTGGCTCAAGAGAAAGAGGTGACCCTTGAAGAGGTCGTGGTCACCGCAACACGAGACGTCCAAGAGGTTCACAAAATCCCTGCGAACGTTACCGTCATCTCTCGGGAAGAGATAGACCGCTCTAATGCTCAAACCGTCATTGATGTGTTGAGAGATCAAGTAGGCTTGGTCGTTCGTGATTATTATGGAACAGGGAAGACCGCCTCCGTAGATATTAGGGGATTTGGGGAAACAGGGCCACTCAATACCCTTGTTCTGGTCGATGGGAGAAGAGTCAATGAAATCGATCTCAGTGGTGTAGACTGGACTCAGATTCCACTTGATCAGGTGGATCGTATTGAAATTGTTCGGGGCCCCGGGAGTGTTCTTTATGGAGATAATGCGGTGGGAGGAGTGATTAACATCCTTACGAAAAAGCCAGAAAAGTCCTTCACCTTGAGGGGAGAGGTCGTAAGGGGAAGTTACCTTTATCATCGAGAAAGCGGCTTGGTGGGGGGAAAATGGGGACCCCTTTCTGCCATCCTCAATGCAAGTTATACCTCCACAGAAGGATATCGTGAGAATGGATTCTTAAGAAGTAGAGATGTCGGAGGAAAAGTGATTTATGACTTAAGTGATTTTGTCAGTCTTAACTTCAGAGGAGGTTTCCATAAGGATGATTCAGGATTGCCCGGAGGCCTTGATCCAGTCACCTATGAGATAGATCGGAGGGCGACCCTTGACCCCAATAATAAATCCTCAACGGAAGATGGTTACGGAGCATTTGGAATTAAGGTGAAACTTTGGGATTGGGGAAGAGTGGAAACGGAGTTTTCCTATCGCCATCGAGTAGTTGAAAACTTTTTCGATTACCCAGCCTTTTTTTACACCTATCGAGATGAGAGGCAATTGGAGACCTTTGGGATCAATCCAAAATATATCTTCGACCAATCGTTTTGGATCTTTAACAACAAACTGACGTTGGGTTTGGACTTCTATGAATCGGATTCTGAGGTTAAGGCGAAAACAATTTTTTTCGGATTTCCCTCCTGGAGCCATAATGAGATCTCAAAACGGTCCATAGGTCTTTATGTGTTTGATGAGTTTTCTATCTTTCCAAACCTGATCCTATCGATTGGCTTTCGTGAAGAGTGGGTGACCTATGAGATCCTCCAGAAGACTCCTTGGACAAAAGATAAGACCAAAGAGCGGGAACCTTCCTATAACCTTTCTTTGGACTACCTATTTGGGAAAAAGTCTTCTGCTTTTTTCAGTTTTAAACGGAGTTTTCGATTTCCTGTCACGGATGAGTTGATCTTAGTCTTCCCTGTTTTCAGGGTAAACCCTGCAATGAAACCCCAAACGGGATATCATTATGAGGCAGGGGTTCGACATTCTTTTACTGATTGGCTCGAAGCCAACCTGACCCTCTTCTGGGCCGATCTACGCAATGAAATCTTTTTCAATCCTGTAACCTTTACCAATGAAAACTTTCCTAAAACCCGTCGTCAAGGGGTCGAAGTAGGAATGAAAGTAAAACCCCTCTCCTGGATGACCGCCTGGGGAAATTATGGGTATATCAAACCTACCCTTAGAGAGGAACCCTTTTCAGGGAATGATATCCCAGCGGTCCCAAGACATAAGGGTTCACTGGGGGTGGATATCGATTTTGGGAAAGGTTTCGTTCTGAATACGAAGATGAATTTTGTTGGATCGCGTCATTTTATAAGTGATTGGCAAAATCAACTGGGTCGATTGAATGGTTATTATACCTTGGATTCAAAACTCTCTTTCACCTGGAAGGGGCTAAAGGCTTTTGTCGGGGTGAACAATCTTTTTAACCGTAAATATGTTGAATGGGCAACCACCAATGCGGCAGGGACCTCTCAACTTTACTATCCCTCACCAGGTCGAAGCATTTTTGGAGGGCTCTCTTACAGCTATTAAAACCAAAGGAATTAAAGCACTCTAAAAATGGGAGAACAGGCTTTTTTTATTTTCCTTCCAAAACGAGAGCTCTAAAAAAGTCCCTGAAAGGCTGAAGAGGTAGAGTTTCAAACCCTTCGAATGCAGATCATGACTGTTTTATTTGTTAACAGTCCAATACAAGAAAATTAATTCTTATCAGGGAATTAGGGGTGAGTGCTAAAACATTTAGAGGTATCTGCTCGTCCGACAGAATCGGATCCGCCTCCCGCCTTTGGCGAGCTGGCGGAAAGGCTTTTCCACTCACCTCCCTAGCCTCAAAAATTCACTTTTAATACTTTTTCAGAGATCTCAAAACAAACTCTTGACACCATAGAGGGTGTTGTAATATAAATGGATTAATCTCAGATGCCGGGTTAGCTCAGTCGGTAGAGCAGAGGACTGAAAATCCTCGTGTCCGTGGTTCGATTCCGCGACCCGGCACATTGTTTTTTCACCCAAGGGCAATCTCCATTGCCCTATTTTTTCATCCCTGCCTCTCCCTGGAGGCTTCATCATTTGGATAAGGAGGAGTGGAAATGCTTATTTCACTGATCCTAAAAGGGGGACCGATCATGATCCCCATCATCGGATTATCGATTATTGGCCTCGCCCTCATCCTTGAAAGACTCTGGGTCCTTTGGAAGATTCGTCTGAACCTCGCCCAGTTTGCTCAGGAGGTCTTTCTCCATCTCGAACGGGGGCAATACCAGAAAGCGCTCGATCGATGCGAGAAGGTCAAACATCCCATTGCCGATGTCTTTAAATTGGGAATTCTCAACCGAGGTTTGAAACGGGAAGAGATTGAGGGGATGATGGAACGGGAGGGGGAGGAGCAGATTCAGTATCTGGAACAATATTTGGGTGCTCTTCTAATCATCATTGGGGTTGAGCCAATGCTTGGATTCCTTGGAACCATTATCGGACTGATAAAAGCCTTTATGGCCTGGGAACAATTAGGAACCAATATTACGGTGAGCGCCCTGGCTGCAGGGATTTATCAGGCCATGGTCACCACGGCCGCTGGCCTTGCTATTGCCATTCCTTATTATATTATTTACCACCTCATCGTTGGAAAAATTAAGAGCCATGCCCAGGAGATGAGTTATTATGGGAATGAATTGATCGACCTTATCGCAAGGCCTAAAGAAGGAGGGGTTCGATGAGAATCAAGACTCGTAGGGATTCAGTCGTCACCTTAGAATCGATTGCCTTTACCGATATTATCCTCAACATTTTTATCTTTTTCTTCACAGCCTTCAGTTTAGTCTACACCTTCAATCCGATGCGGGAGTCTAAGATTATCGTAAAACTTCCAAAGGCAGATATTCGGGTACCCCCCGATCAGACAGAACAGACCATCATCACCATCAATAGTCGAAATGAAGTTTTTCTCAACAACAGACCGAAGACCCTTACAGATTTAAGGAGGGAATTAGAAACCCTTCTCACCTTTAATAAAATGAGACCTGTGATTGTCAGGGCGGACAAGAGTGTGGTGATTGATCGAGTGGTTCAGGTTCTCGATGTGGCTAAAAATGCTGGTGTAGAAAGGCTTGGGATTGCTGTTGAAGAAAGGTCTCCTCCCCAGAACCAAGGTTCTTAAGTTTCCTAAAGAGAAGTCCGTTCAATATTTCACAACCCATTTGATATAAAATAGGGTTTCTATGCTAAGGCAAGGGGCAAGGAAGAAGTTTTTTCGATGGGTATAATTATCAATATTAATTTCTTTAAATTTCAAATAAAAAAACTTCCAAAATTATGATTTTACTTATTTTTAAATTTATAACTTATTGAAATTAAAAGTAAAATATTTTGTAAAAATTTTAATTTTTTTCTTGACAAAACCACATTTTGTGTTTTAATATGGAATAGGTTCCACATATAGAAAATTGGCTTGAAGGGGGAGTTTTTATGAGTTATCTAATCTGTGATAAAAGGAAGGGAAACCCAAAGATTCACATTGAAGTATGTCGGAGAAAATGTAAATTGATGCAGGAGTGTAAGACTTATAAAGAATTCGTCAATAATTCTGAGAAAAGAGCAGCATAGCAACCACCTCCCTGCCTGCTTAGATGCAGGCCTTCATAACCCCTCCTTTCTTGCACGGGGGCTATTTCCTATACAATGGGAAATGGCCCCTATATTTTTTAGAGATCTCCCCATTCGTACTGTAAAATGCTTAGAATACATAGGCTTACGGTTTCAGCCCTTAAAATCCTCTCCCCTAAAAAGACCGGAGTAAATCCAAACTCTTCTGCTTGGGTTACCTCTTCTTTACTAAAACCTCCTTCTGGTCCAACGACAAAAAAAATCTCTTTTCGTTCTTTTAACCCCCTTAATACCTCTTTAAGTCTCATCCCTTCTTTCTCCCAAAGAAGGAGGCGTAATGCTTCAGTTGGGGCACTCCTGAGGAGACAGGAGTAATCCTGTATAGGTTCGATTGAGGGAATGCCCCCCCTTCCACACTGTTTTGAGGCCTCGATGGCAATCCTCCCCCAGCGTTGATGCCTTTTTGCCTTTTGAGATTTATCCAGATGTGGGATGGATCGGGAGGAGAGGAAAGGGATCACTCGTTTCACTCCGAGTTCAGTGGCCTTCTGAATGAGGTAATCCATCTTTTCTCCTTTCAAGAGGCTTTGCGCTAAGGTGACCTCAAGCGAGGACTCCCCTTGGGAGGGAAGAATGTTTTGAATTTGGATACTCACAGAATTGGAATGTTCCTCAATAATCGTTCCCAGGTACTGCTGGGTTGAACCATTAAAGAGAATCACTTCATCTCCAGTCTTCAGGCGAAGGACCCTTCGAATATGTCTCGCCTCACTCCCTCCAACCTTGATCACTCCTTTTTGAACCTGAAATTGAGAAACATAGAACCTCTTCATCTCTTTTCCTTTAATGGTCTCTCTTGAGAATAAGGCAAACCCACTCCCCTTCCTGAAGAGACCTTTTCCATTTGAAAAGCCCTGTCTTCCAGTAATGTTCTAAAATCTTTTGCCTCTCTTGGTTCAAAATTCCCGAAAGAATGAGCACCCCTGTTCTTTTGAGATGTCTAAGAATGGGATTTCTCATCCTTGTCAGGTTTTTAAAATCGATGTTAGCCACAATGAGATCATATCTCCCCTGAACCCTTCCAATTCGACCTAACTTTAAGTGGACAGTGTCAGTGACCCCATTCTCCACCACATTCTCCCTTGCATTGGCAATCGCCACCCTGTCGATATCAAGACCCAATACCTTCCGGGCCCCCAGTTTAGCGGCTGCAATGGAAAGAATCCCTGAACCCGTTCCCACATCAAGAACCGAAAGCCCTCTCTTCTTAATAGCCTTGGCTAGGGCTTGAAGACAGAGTTTGGTAGTCGGATGGGTCCCTGTTCCGAAGGCCATTTTAGGGTGGATCGAAAGGAGAATCTGGCCTTTCCGGGCTTGAACTTTCGACCATGGGGGCTTGACCAGAAACCTTGGAGTGATCCTAATCGGTTTAAAAAACCTCTTCCAACTTTCCCCCCAATCTTCTTCAAGAAGAGAGAGGATCTCCACTCGAATTGGAGGGCATTGAGGATGAATGCTCTGGAGAGATTTTAAATATCGGCGAAGGGAGCGAAGGACTTCTCTCTCACTCCCCTCTTGGGGAAAGTAGGATCGAATTCTTTTTACAAACGAATCTTCTTCCAATTCCTCAATCCCTGAGGCTCCCAGTTCAAACAGATGGTTTGAAATTCCGTCAACCAGTTCTTGGGGGACCCAGAGACTGACCGAAAGCCAATGCTTCCTCTCTTTCATGGTTTTTCTTCAACCTTTGGGAAGGAGGATGAAACCCTCTCATGAAGAGGAGGGGTTTTGGTCCTGAAGAAAATCGAAATAAGAACGGATCACCTCAAACATTCTCTCTTTTTCTTTTATTCCTGACAGTTGAGAATGAAGAGAAGTGCAATAGGGGAGGCCTTTGGTATACCAGTAAACATGTTTGCGAATCTTCTTCATTGCCCCTTGTTCATTGTATTCCTCTCGGAGCAATGAGAAATGATGGTCAATGGCCCTTTCTTTTTCCTTGAAAGAGATTTGAGTGGTAGATTTTTCAGGATGGAAAATCCACGGGTTTCCCAGGGCTCCCCTTCCAATCATCACTCCATCGCAACCTGTCTCTCTCCTCATTTTTTCTCCCAAGAGAGAGCTTTTCACATCCCCGTTCCCAATTACAGGGATTGAAACGGATTGTTTAATCCTGCCAATCAGATCCCAATCGGCTCTCCCCTTAAACCCCTGCGCTTTTGTCCGGGGATGGATGGAGATTCCATCCACACCGCAATCCTCTGCAATTCTGGAAATTTCACCAGCATTGATATGCTCCTGATCCCATCCTGCCCGAATCTTTATGGTCAGGGGGATCTTCACCCTTCTTCTTACCTCGACCAGGATTTTCTTTACCTTCTCCGGGAACCTCATCAAATCCACACCTGCCCCCACCTTCAGGACCTGAGGGGCTGGACAGCCCATATTGATATCCACGCCATCTGCTCCAGAAGCCTCCACGATTAATGCAGATTGGGCCAACACCTCTGGATTTGAGCCAAAGAGTTGAACAATAATGGGATGCTCCTCTGCCTTTATCTTTAAAAAACGATCTCCCTTTCTTAATAAACCCTCGGCACTGACCATCTCTGTAAAGGTGAGATGGCCCCCATGCTCCCGAACCATCTGTCTGAAAGGATAGTCGGTAATTCCTGACATGGGGGCTAAGATAAGATGGCTGGAAAGTTGAAGAGGTCCAAGTTTCATCCTTAATTGGTATGGGCTTAACGTCGTTATTTATTCTCCCATCGCTTTTTAATCCCTCTAATCGCCTCGTCAATCTGCAGGGGTTGACCAAAATCAAGCCCCTCCTCCTTCAACCCCTTAAAGAGCCTTACCAGTGTGGGCTCTTCAAGATTAAAGGCCTCCAGATTCTTAAACCTTCCAAAGATTTCTTCAGGGGTTCCCCTCTCACTCAGATCTCCATGGCCATGCATAAGATAGAGGACATCTGCCACCTGGGAGACCAGATCGACCTCATGAAGAGTCGTAATAATGGTGATTCCCTTATCCCTGTTTAACTCGTTTAGGAGGTGGATAAGTTCTCTTCTTGAAAGAGGGTCTAACCCTGTAAATGGCTCGTCAAGGATCAATAATTCTGGCTCCATGACCAATGCTCCTGCCAAGGCAACCTTCTTTTTTTCACCTCCTGAGAGATAGTTGACCATTTTCTTTTGAATGGATTCGAGATTTAATCGCTCCATGACTGCCTTCGCCATAGCCTCTGCTCTTTTCCTTTCCATTCCATAATTTAACGGGGCGAAGAGGATATCGTCATAAACCGTTGGGCCAAGAATCTGTTCGTCGACATCCTGCATGACCACTCCAATCTTTTCTCTAATCTTCGGATACTCTCTTGCCGGGTCAGTTCCAAAGACTCTCACGCTCCCTTCCTTAGGGATAAGAATTCCCAAAAGATGCTTGAGCAGGGTGGTCTTCCCACACCCGTTCGATCCAAGAATGGAAACCCTTTCTCCTCGATTGACGACAAAGTCAAGGCCACAGATCTGAACTTTGGTGTTATCCGGATAGACATGGGTGATACAATCGACTTTAACGATTCTCTCCCGATCACTCATGGTTTGAATCACCCCGATAATGGATCTTATTTTTAAATCCCCTGAGAGTCATCGATTCATACATTCTTTCACTGGCATCAATTCCTGCGATGATCAGATGTCCAAAGGCATTCGAGATATTGAGGAGGCTTCGCCAGGGATGTCTCCATTGGAAGCCCCCTCGGAGATAGAGCGCGTGTTGGGTCTCTTCAAGGACTTTGAGGAGAATAAAAATGCAGCGATAGGTTAGGAAAAGTGCGGTCACAAAAAGGGGAGGAAGAAAATGCCCCAGGATGCGAAAGATAGAGGGGTATGGAGTGGTCGCTAAGAGGAGAACGACTCCTGTTGAACCGGAAAGGACCTTGAGAAAGATAAGTAAGATGAAGTGAGTTTGAAACCCCGAAACAAAGATAAAAAGGATGGCAAAAATCAGAGGATAGAAAGTGAGAGAGAAGATCTTGAGGGGAAGGCGGGAGGAGAGGAAGAGGAAGACGAGCATTCCGTAGAGAGAAAGAAGCCCTCTCAGGTCCTTCAATAAAACCACCCCTAAAAGAACCAGGAACATCCCCGTGACCTTGAATTGGGGCGAAAGTCGATGAAGAAAACTTCTCCCCTCCAGGGCTAAATAATCGAGATAATAGAGTTGAATCATAGATTCTACCTATGACCTCAAAAGGTCGGGTCTTAATCGGTAGATATATCGTACCATAAAGGAGGTGATGATTCCTTCTAATACCCATCCAATAAAACTTAACGGGAGAACGATGGCGATAAACCTCTTTAAATTGACCTCGTCGGCCTCCCTGGTTCCTTCATGGTCTTCCTCCTTTTCTTTTAGAAGTTTAAATTCGAAGATCCCCTTTCCTTCGTGGTGAATCAATTCTTGATAATGGGAGGTTCCTAAGCTCACCACTCCAATCATGGCTAAAGTAGACAAGAGTAAAGCAATAAAAGTAGCGGAAAAGGTAGCGAGGGTTAATCGTTTTAATATTCTCCATAAGAGACGAAAAATCAAATATCCCAGCACTCCCTCCATCGAGACGATGAGGGTGTTGAGGCCGATCACCGTAATCCCACCATGTCCAAAGAGGGCTAAAACCACATTGACCACAAAAGTAGCGAGGAAGATGAGAGAGGGTCCTAATAAGATTCCTGAGATGACCGTCAGGTTGATGTGGTAGGCAATGGGGACAATCTCAATCGAGGCCCCTAAGACCATGGCTGCGGACATCATCCCCAATAAAGGAAGCCTTCGGGTCAGCTCCTCCCGTCTAACCAACCGAAGTAGAATTCCTCCAACCAGGATGGCCAGAATAAATCCTGAAACCCAGAGCCACACAGGTAAGACTCCATCCGGAAGATGAATATGAGACATCTAATCCCTCCTCTTTAAATCTTTACTGAAGTTTAGCAAAAATTTATAACTTATTGAAATATAAAATATTTTTAACCCACACTTTGTCATTCCCGCGGAAGCAGAAATCCAGTAAAAATCATTTCCGCCAAAAGCGGGTCCCATTCTATCGGATAAAATCAATAAATTTTGGATGCCTGCTTCGTGGAGGCATGACAAAAATTTGATAAACTCCAGTACCTTTATATAAGACATAAAATTAAAGACCCTAAACCCTTAGTCCCCTGGTTCTTTTTCTTCTATCAGGTCCTTACATTCCTTACAAAATCCATAAAAATTTAATTGATGATCGGTTATTTGAAATCCTGTGGATTCCATTATTTTCTTTGACCAACTCTGGATCTCACAGAGATCGAATTCCATAATCTTTCCACAATTCTTGCAAACCCCATGATGGTGATGATTCTCTAATTCACAGAGTTTATACCTTACATTGGAGCCATTTGTAATTTTGAAGGCCATCCCCATGGATTCGAAAAGATCAAGGCAACGATAGATGGAGCTCAGTCCTACTCTTTTCTGCTTTTTAGTCAGGGATTGATAAAGGTCTTGGACACTCAAGGGGCCTTTGGCCTGAGAGAGTTCCTTATAAATGAGGAGCCTTGGATGGCTCAACTTCAGTTTATTTTCTTTAAAGACCCTTCCAAAAAGTTCTTTATTCATAAATAGTTAAAAAGAAATTGAAAAAATTTTCATTTAAAATTATAAACTCTTCCCTCTTCTTGTCAAGGGATATCTCCGAGACCTCTGAAAAAGTAATAAAAAGGATTCTATTGGAGATCTCTCTCCTCAGTCTGATTAATTATTTAATATCCTCTTTATCTCCTCCTCATCTTGGATAGGAGGGAGGCAGGTGGAATTTTTACATACAAAGAGGGTGGGCTCCTTAGTCACTTTCTCCCTAAGGAATGGAAGCCAATTCCCATCTATGGATTCTTGAGGATCTCTCAGGCTTAGGATCTTATTTGGAAGATAGATGAGGTGGATCGTTTTAAGCATCGATTTCGTCCTGGGATCACTCTTTGACCCTACAAGTCCAATCTCTTCAGGCCCTAAAAAGAAGGAAAGGCCAGAGAGCATATGGGGGAAGCCCAGGGGATATTTTGAGAATAAAGGGTAAAAGAGGTGAAGAATTCTTTCAGCCTTCTGCCTTAAGGATTCCTCCCCTTTCAAGAATCCAAGACGAAGGAGATTAAAAACGGCCACGGAGTTTCCTGAAGGGACCGCTTGATCGTAAGGATTTTTTGATCGAATAATCAGTGCCTCCTCCCCCTTTCTCGTAAAGAAGAAGCCTCCCTCTCTTTCATCCCAGAAATGTTCAATCATTTCCTGATTCAGATCATCTGCTTCTTCGAGCCATTCCATTTCAAAGGTGGACTCGTAAAGGTCGATCAAGGCCTGGATGAAGAAGGCATAATCCTCAGAATAGCCCTTCGTTAGGCTAATTCCATTAAAATAGACCCTCATCAGGTCGCCTCCCCTTTTCATCTTTCGAAGGATGAATTGGACCCCTTCTCTTGCCGCATTCAGATATTCCTCTTTTTCTGTGACCTTAAATCCATCGACCAAACTTGAGATCATTAATCCATTCCAGGAGACTAACACCTTTTCATCACGCTCTGGTTTTACCCTCTTTTCTCTTTGGAAAAAGAGTTTTTGACGTCCTTCTTCAAGTCGTTTTTCTAAATCTTGAGCAGGGATCCCATACAATTTAGAAATCTTTTCCAGGGAGGAGTCGATATGAAGGACGCTTGCTTCCCCCTCAAAATTTCCATGCTGGGACACCCCGTAATAGGCGCAGAAAGGGGTTCCGATCTCTTTCCCTAAGACCTGCTTAACCTCCTCTCTTGTCCAGAGATAGAACTTTCCCTCCTCGCCTTCGCTGTCTGCGTCTTGAGTGGAATAAAATCCTCCTTCAGGGCTTCGCATCTCCCGTAGGACGTACTGGAGGATTTCTTCCCCTACACGACGATACTTCTCCTTCTGGGTGGCTTGGTAGGCTTCAAAATAGGTTCGAGAAAGCAGGGCGTTATCATAAAGCATCTTTTCAAAGTGGGGGATGAGCCACCGTTCATCCACACTATAACGATGGAATCCTCCTCCGAGGTGATCGTAGATTCCTCCTTCGGCCATCTTTTCCAGCGTTCCTTCAACGATCCTCAGGGCCTCTTTGGAGCCTGTTCCTTTCCAGTATCTTAGGAGAAACGAGAGGGCCAGGCTGTTGGGAAACTTAGGCGATCTTCCAAATCCCCCATAGAGCGGATCAAATTCTTTTTGCAAGGTATCGAAAGCGTGGGTGAAGACTTTTTCATCCAGGGCCTCTTGATGGGGAGAAATGGAAACCACCTGCTGAAGCGCCCTTTTTATCTGGGATGCCATCTTTTCTACATCTCCCAGGTGAGAATGATAATACTCAGAGACAATTCTCAATACCTTTTTGAAACCTGGCATCCTTCCTCGATCTTCGGGCGGGAAATAGGTTCCGGCATGGAAGGGGATCAGGTTGGGGGTTAAAAAAACGGTCAACGGCCATCCTCCAGAGCCTGTCATCAGTTGAACCGCATTCATATAGATCTCGTCGATATCTGGCCTTTCTTCCCTATCGACCTTAATATTAATGAATCGTTCGTTCATGATCTGAGCGATGGTTTCGTCTTCAAAAGACTCCTTCGCCATGACATGGCACCAATGGCAAGAGGAATAGCCGATGCTGAGGAGAATGGGCTTCTTCTCTTTCCTGGCCCGGGCAAAGGCCTCCTCTCCCCATGGATACCAATCCACAGGGTTATGGGCATGTTGCAAAAGATAGGGGTTCGTTTCATGAATCAGACGGTTGGTATATTTGGGTTCCATTTCATCCCTTCTTGATTTAGAATTTTTTTCTCTTACTTAAATTCAGTAAACTGGTTCTTGGGGGCAGAGCATACTGGGCAGACCTCTGGCCAAGCCCCATCCGAAACATAACCGCATACCCGACAGACATAATAGATTGTCTCCCGCTCTCCAATCAGGTGGTTGATCGCCTTTTTGTAGAGTTTGGCGTGGGTCTCCTCCACATCTCTCGATTGGGAAAAGAGCGTTGAGGCGGTTAGATCTCCAATTTCTTCTGCAAGTTCGATAAAATGACCGTAGGCCACTCCTGCCACCGTGGTTTCTGATTGGAAACTTTCTTTAAGATTGCTGTCTGTGTCTTTAATCTCCCTGAGCATTCGAAGGGCACGCTCTCCATGAATCTCTTCACTGAAGGCGATGACACGAAAGAGTTGGGAGATTTGGGGGAGTCCTTCCTCTTCCGCTTTCTTAGCAAAAATTTTTAGCCTTAAGGCAGCTTTAGCCTCCCCCTCATAAACCTTTTGAAAAGCCTCTTTGATCCTCTCGTCCATCCTCCCTCCTTGTTTCTTTTAAATATCCTCTCTCTCTATTTCTATTTACCTCTTTTAAAAATAATCTCCTTTAATATAACACTAATGCTTGCCCATAGCCCTGTCAATCCTCAATTCAATTTTTTTATCTTACTCACCGGAGGAGGAAGGAGAAAAGGTTGAGTTTAAGAAGAAGGAATGGTATTTTAATAGGGGCGATTGAAAGTATATCCCAAATACAGGAGGGGATAGGAATGAAATTTCCAGAGGATTTGTTTTACACGGAAAGCCACGAGTGGGTCAGAGATGAAGGGACACAGGTAACGATTGGACTGACGGATTATGCCCAGAGCCAATTGAAGGATATTGTCTATGTCGAACTTCCTGAGGTAGGGGCTGTCTTTAAGAAAGGGGAGAGTATGGGAGTGGTAGAATCGGTCAAGACGGTGGCCGACGTGTTTTCTCCGATCACTGGGAAGGTCATAGAGACCAACTTTACACTCAAGGATCATCCTCAATTGATCAACGAAGACCCCTATGGGAAGGGATGGATTTTAAAGATGGAGGTAAGCGATCGGGAAGAGTTTAAGACCCTGCTCTCGCCAAGCGCCTATCAGGGACTCCTGCCAGAGGAATCGTAAATGGAATATTTTAGTCGTTTCTTTCCCCATACAGAAGAAGAGATTCAAGAGATGCTTAAGACCATTGGTCTCAAGGGATTGAAAGACCTCTTCGAGGTGATTCCTGAAAATGTCAGGCTCTCAAGCCCCCTCAACCTTCCTTCCCCCCTTTCAGAACCCGACTTGATGGAACACCTTCAGCACCTTCAATCCCCCATCTATCCCTGTTTTCTTGGGGGGGGCGCCTATTATCACTTCATCCCTTCAGTGGTCTCTCACCTCACTTCTCGCTCTGAATTTTATACCGCTTATACTCCTTATCAACCTGAAATCAGCCAGGGGACGCTACAAGCGATCTTCGAATATCAGAGCTTGATGTGCCAACTGACGGGGATGGAGGTCTCCAATGCCTCGATGTATGATGGAGCTTCCAGCCTGGCAGAGGCTGTTTTAATGGCCTATCGTATCACCAAAAAGAGAAAGGTCCTTCTTTCAGAGGCCATTCATCCTGAATATCGTAAGGTGATTCAGACCTACCTCGATTCTGATCAACAGCAGATCATCTCCATTCCTTATGAGAAAGAAGGGGGAAGGACAAACATAGAAATTTTATTGGATAGGCTCGATGAAGAGGTGAGTGCTGTGGTTATTCAGAACCCAAACTTTTTTGGGGTGATTGAAGATTTCCATAAAATTGTAGAAAAAGTCCACCAGGCAGGGGCTCTGTTCATTGTGGGTTTTAGTGAGGCAATCGCCTATGGGATTCTCACCCCTCCAGGAGCGATGGGAGCGGATATCGTGGCAGGAGAGGGCCAGAGTCTGGGGATCCCTCTCTCTTATGGAGGTCCATATTTAGGGATTTTCACTACCCGGGAAAAGTTTGTTCGAAATATGCCTGGCCGTCTGGTAGGAGAGACGGTTGATCTCGAGGGAAAGAGAGGGTTTGTCCTCACCTTAGCCACGAGAGAGCAACATATCCGGAGGGAAAGGGCCACTTCCAATATCTGTACCAATGAAGGCCTCTGTGCCTTGATCGCTACGATCTTTCTCTCCTGTCTTGGTGAGGAGGGTTTAAGGGAGTTAGCGGTGATGAACCTCAGTAAGGCTGAATATGCTAAGAAGATTGCCTCCCAGATCAAGGGCTGTCAACTGCATTTCAATACGCCCACCTTTAATGAGTTCGTTTTGGAGATCGAAGGGGAACCTGAGAGGATTCTTGACCGATGGAGGGAGGAAAGGATTTTGGGGGGTCTATGGTTAAAAAGGTTTTATCCTGAACTGTCTCACCATCTTCTCGTTACAGTGACCGAGATGGTGAAAAAAGAAGAGATTGACCGGTGGGGAGAAATCTTAGTAAAGAGCATTGCCTAAAACAGATGGAAGAGAAGGGAAAGATGATTGGAGAAATAAAGGATACTGGGTTAATTCAGGATGAACCTCTGATCTTTGAAAAAGGGAGGAGGGGGAGAAAGGGGTATTCCCTTCCTCGATGGGATGTTGAGAAAGTGGAGGTGAAGAACCTCCTTCCCTCCAACCTAATAAGGGAAGCTCTACGGGGCTTTCCCCAGTTGAGCGAGGTCGATGTGGTCCGGCACTTCACGCGACTCTCCCAATGGAACTATGGTGTGGATAGTGGATTTTATCCCTTAGGGTCCTGTACCATGAAATATAACCCCAAACTCAATGAAGAGATTGTGAGGAGAGAGGGTTTTGCCAACATCCATCCCTATACCCCTGAACTTCTTACGCAAGGGATACTGAAATTGATGTACGATCTTGGGGTTTACCTTTCGGAGATCACGGGGATGGATCAGGTGACCCTCCAGCCTGCCGCAGGGGCTCATGGGGAGCTTGCCGGGCTGTTGATGATTAGAAAATGTCTTGAGGATCGGGGGGAGAGAAGAACAAAGGTCTTGGTTCCTGATACAGCCCACGGGACCAATTGTTCCACCTCAACGATTGCCTCTTTTCAGATGATTGGACTCAGATCGAATGAAAAAGGGGTAATTCCTATCGAGGAAGTGGCCACCAAAATGAATGAGGATGTGGCTGCTATCATGGTCACCAACCCCAATACCTTAGGTCTTTTCGAGGAGCATTTAAAAGAGATTTCTGAGGTCGTTCATCGGAGAGGAGGGTTTGTCTATTGTGATGGGGCCAATCTCAATGCCTTGATGGGGATTGTGAAATTGGGCGATCTCGGGGTCGATGTGGTCCATCTCAACCTTCACAAAACTTTCTCAGCCCCTCATGGAGGGGGAGGGCCTGGTTCCGGTCCAGTGGTTGTTAAAAAAGAACTCGTCCCTTATCTTCCTGTTCCTGTGATTGAAAAAGAGGGTGAGACTTATAGGCTTGATGAGAATAGACCCAAGAGTATTGGTAAGATCAGGGCATTTTATGGAAACTTTGGAGTCTTACTAAAAGCCTATGCTTATATTCTTACTATGGGGGCAGAGGGGTTGAGGAAGGTAAGCGAATTGGCGGTCCTCAATGCGAATTATCTGAAGAAGAGATTGGAAGGTTATTATCATCTTCCTTATGAGCGTCCCTGTATGCATGAGTGTGTTTTTACAGACCATTTTCAGGAAAGATATCACATCTCAACTCTCGACATTGCCAAGAGGTTGATCGACTACGGCTATCATCCACCTACGATCTATTTTCCATTGGTGGTCAAAGGGGCATTGATGATCGAGCCCACCGAGACGGAGAGTAAGGAGGGTCTCGATCGGTTCATTGAGACGATGATCACCATTGCCAGAGAGGCAGAAGAGAATCCTGACCTTCTTCGACAGGCCCCAAGAAAAGTTAAAGTGAGAAGGCTCGATGAGGTATTGGCCGCAAGAAAACCAAAACTGAGATGGAACCCCCTCACCTCCCCTTCTCCCCATGGGGGAGAGAAATAAGGTGAGGGGGAAATCATAATAACCAAATACCAAGTTCCAAATAATGACCCATCATCAAATTCCAAAAATGAAAATTGATCATTGGTGATTGGGGTTTATTTGGGTTTTGGTAATTGGGATTTGGAATTTTAGTGTATAGAGTTAATCATGGAAAGACGTGGATTTATCTTAGATCTGGGACTGATCGATTATCAAAAGGCTTGGGAGCTTCAGCACCGCTTCTGGGCAAGGCGGGTGAACAATGAAATTCCGGATTTACTTCTTATTCTCGAACATCCTCATGTGATCACGCTTGGAAGACGAGGGGATCGTTCCCATCTCCTGGTCTCCTCAGAGGTTTTGGAGGTGCTGAAGATTCCACTCTTTCATGTGGAGAGGGGAGGCGATGTGACCTATCATGGACCTGGTCAATTGGTCGTCTATCCGATTCTGGATTTAAAGGATTATGGATATCGTCTCCTCCGTTATATCGATCTCCTCATCGAAGAAGTGATCATCCGAACCTTAAAAGATTTTGGAATTGAAGCAGGTGGAGATTCTTCTAATCGGGGGGTCTGGGTGAGGGGTGAAAAGATTGCCTCGATCGGGGTGACGGTCAAACAGTGGGTCTCTTTTCATGGCTTTTCACTTAACTATGAAACCGACCTCAAGTACTTTGAACTGATCCACCCTTGCGGCCTCGAAGGGGTAAAGATGACCTCCATAAAGAAGATTCTTGGGGAGAAGGTTTCAAGGGAGAGATTGGTTGAAAGGATGGTTTCCCATTTCAAAGAAATTTTTAAAAAGAGATGGGAAATGGTGACCATAGAAGAGATTCTAAACTTAAGGGAAGATATCTGAAATGAAGAGGTTAAATCCTAAACTCAAAGCAAACTCAAAGGTTCAGAGACCGGGTCTCCAAACCGAGAAGTCGGAACTCCCTTTTAAGTTTTGTATTTTGGATGGGGTGAGGATCTAGAGGTTAGTGTTTAGAGTTTAAACGATGAGACAAAGTACGAGATGAACCCCAAACGAGTCGTGATTATTGGCGGTGGTCCAGGCGGGTATGTGGCGGCGATTCGAGCCTCCCAATTAGGAGCAAAAGTCACACTCATTGAACAGGATAAGATTGGAGGGACCTGCCTTCACCGGGGATGTATCCCTACTAAATCACTTCTTCATGATGCAAAACTATTTCGTTCATTAAAGGGTTCTTCGGTTTTTCAAACCCTTGTCTTAGAAGGATTCACTCCCCTCAAAATGATGATGGATCGTAAAAGAAAGGTCGTTGAGGAGTTATCTTCAAGGATTTCGATTCTTTTAGAGTCTTACCAGGTTACGGTTAAATATGCTCGGGCTGACCTTTTGGGAAACAGAAGGTTGGTTTTAACAGGAAACGATGGGAGGGAAGAGACTCTGGAAGCGGATGCTCTGATTCTTGCGCCAGGTTCAAAATCAAAAACCCTCCCTGGGATCACTCCAGATGGGGAAAGAATCATTACCAGTGATGAAGCGCTGGAGATCGAAGAGGTTCCCCGGGAGATCGTAATTCTTGGGGGAGGATATATCGGGGTTGAGTTTGCCACACTCTTCCAGAGCCTTGGGTCGAAGGTAACGATTGTAGAGATTCTGGAAAACATTCTTATGGAAATTGAGGATGAAGTGGTCCGAAACCTTCGGAGATCGATGGAGAAAGACGGGATCAAGATTTTAACACGATCCTCCATAGAGGAAATCACATCCAAAGAGGAGGGCTTAACCCTGAAGATAAACACCCCAAACGGAGTTCAGGAGGTCCATCCAGAAAGAATGCTCCTTTCAGTAGGAAGAGGGCCCAATCTTGAGATCGATCTTTCAAAGGAAGGGATTGGGTTTTCCCAGTCAGGGATTCGAGTCAACCGCCGGATGGAGACCAGGACACCAAATATTTATGCGATTGGGGATGCCATTGGAGGAGCCCTTTTAGCCCATGTGGCGATGGAAGAAGGAGTGGTGGCTGCAGAAAATGCAATGGGGATGAACCATGAAATGGAGGATCACCCCATTCCCATCTGCATTTTTACTTATCCTGAAATTGCCTCAGTTGGTCTCACTGAAAAAGAGGCAAAGGCTAAAGGAGGAATTAAGATTGGACGTTTCCCCTTTCGCTCAAACCCAGCGGCCATCCTCTCCAGCCAGAGGGAGGGCCTCATCAAAGTGATTGTCAGTCAGGAGGATGAGCTTCTATTGGGGGTTCACATCATTGGACCTGAAGCCAGTACGCTCATTTCGATTGCCTCCCTGATGATAAAGGAGGGGGTGAAGGCCAAGGAGTTTTCCAGGCTCCTCCAGGCTCACCCAACGCTCCCAGAGGCTCTTAAAGAGGCATTTCTTGATGTGGAGGGAAGGGCAATTCATTTACCTAAACCACTAAGACTTCTCAAAAGAGGATAGGGTAGATGAGGGGGAAGAGGGAAGACGGAATTAATTTATTGTTCATTATTCATGGGTCATTCTTATGAAGAAACCCCCCTGGTTAAAAAAACGGATATCTCCTTTTCAGGATATTCACAAGGTCAAAACAATTTTAGAGGAATCTTCTCTTCATACGGTTTGTGAGGAGGCCAGGTGTCCGAACCTGGGAGAGTGTTTTTCAAGCGGGACAGCGACCTTTCTCATCCTTGGAAGGATATGCACACGAAACTGCGGTTTTTGTGCGGTGGAGCATGGAAATCCTGCATTTCCTGATGAATCAGAACCTCTCCAGGTAGCCAGGGTGGTTAAGAAGATGAGCCTTCAATATGTGGTGATTACCTCTGTGACGCGAGATGATTTGCCCGACGGAGGGGCATCCCATTTCGCAAAAACCATCGAGGCCATTCGGTCAATGGATCCAGAAGTAAAGGTGGAGGTATTGATTCCTGATTTCAAAGGGGATCCTCGCTCATTAAAAATAGTTTTAGACCTCACTCCAGATGTCCTGAATCACAATGTGGAAACCGTCTCCAGGCTTTATCCTAAAGTCAGACCCCAAGCAGATTACCATCGGTCTTTGGAATTGTTGAAAAGAGCAAAAGAAATTGCTCCAACTCTCCTTACCAAGTCGGGGTTTATGTTAGGATTGGGAGAATCCCAGGAAGAAGTTTTAGAATTGATTCGAAACCTGAAAGAGGTAGGATGTGATTTTTTAACCCTCGGTCAATATCTCCAACCCCGCCAGGATCGTTTACCGGTGGTCCGCTTTATTCCTCCGGAGGAATTTGAAGAATATAGAAGAATGGGAGAGGAAATGGGCTTTAAGGCGGTTGCCTCCGGTCCATTTGTCCGAAGTTCATTTCAGGCCTTTGAGATGTTTAAAACCTCTCCCACTCCGTAGCCCTTCGGAAAGACCCCGAATCTATCTCTTGATAAAAAAGTCAAGAGTGATATATTAAAAATATATGATCATCCTGGGGAAACGAACTTCTTCTTCAAATATTATTTTGAGGGTTTTGACTCTCTTAATGTTAATCTTTGGTTTTGGCGGTTGTACCTTGAAAGAGGCCCAGCCCCCTCCTGTCGTTCCCCCTCTACTCCCGCCTCCTCCTAAACCTGCTAAGATTGCTTTGGTGCTAGGGGCTGGTTCTTCCAAAGGATTTGCCCATATCGGTGTCCTTAAAGTTCTTGAGATGAACAAGATCCCTATCCATATGATTGTCGGTACAAGTGTAGGAAGTGCAGTGGGAAGCCTCTATGCCTATGGCTACAATGCCATTCAACTTCAGAGGCTTTCTTTTTCGATAGAAAAAGGTGATCTCATCGACCTAACCATCCCTGAAAATGGATTTATTAAAGGGGAAAAACTTGAAGAATTCATCAACAGGAGTGTAAAGTATACCCCTATTGAAAGGTTGAAAATTCCCTTTTATGCAGTGGCGGCGGACCTTCAGAGTGGGCAGGAGGTGGTGTTTGGAAAAGGCAATACCGGGACAGCGGTGAGGGCAAGTTGTGCTATTCCAGGAATCTTTCGTCCTGTAAAGATCGGAGATAAGATGTATGTCGATGGGGGGGTGGTGAGCCCGGTAGCCGTGGAGGCAGCCAGAAGATGGGGTGCGGATAGGGTGATTGCGGTGGATATCTCATCCTCCGGAGGCGAACGAGTTCTGCCTGAAAATACCATCGAGACCCTCCTTCAGTCCATCAATATCATGTACTCCAAACTTGCCTCCATCCAGGTTTCAAAGGCGGATGTGGGGATCCGACCCAAAGTAGGCTATATTGGATCCACCGATTTTTCAAAGAGACATGAAGCCATTCTTGAAGGAGAGAAGGCCACGCTCGAGGCCTTACCCCAAATCCTCCAAATCCTAAACCAACTCAGAGAAGAGGGAAGGTTGGAATAGAACATCATATCAGGAGGTGGATATGAGATTCAGATGGAGCAAAATCTTAGCCATTGCCATGGTGGGAACTCTTTTTTCCCATAGTTTTTTGTTCGGAAGCGAAGAGGCCGAAAAATCAGCCATTGCTTCAGCGATAGAGTGGCTTAACTTAGTGGATGAGGGGAGGTATGATCAGAGCTGGGATGAGTCAGCCAGTCTATTCAAAACCGAAGTGTCAAAAGACCAGTGGCAAGGACTGTTAAAAACGAATCGGTCTCCTCTTGGAAAGGTTTTGACAAGAAAATTAAAATTGAAACACTATACCAAATCTATGCCGGGGGCTCCGGAGGGTGATTACGTGGTCCTGCAATATGAGACGGCCTTTGAGAAGAAACCCTCGATTCTGGAGACCATTACCCCCATGCTGGATAAGGATGGGAAGTGGAGGGTGATGAATTATTATATCACTTTCTTAGATGAATGACCCATTTCTCAGGTAAAAAAGAGAAAGCCATGAAAAGTTATCGAAAAGAGTTATGGGTTGAAGTTCCCTCCCGCCGGGCATTCATCAATATTACTCCGGAGGTAGAAAAATGTCTTAAAGAGAGTGGAATCAAAGAGGGATTGGTCTTGGTGAATGCGATGCATATTACCGCCTCTGTTTTTATCAATGACGATGAATCAGGACTCCATCACGACTTTGATACCTGGCTGGAGAAACTTGCTCCCCACCAGCCGGTTTCACAGTATCGCCACAATGTGGGAGAGGATAATGCGGATGCCCATCTTAAAAGACAGATCATGGGAAGAGAGGTGGTCGTGGCGATCACCAACGGAAAACTCGATTTTGGACCCTGGGAACAGATCTTTTACGGTGAGTTTGATGGCAGAAGAAGGAAGAGGGTCCTCATTAAAATCATCGGAGAATAGGTAACCCTTTATTCATTTTCCGCCCGCGATTGTTTAGGATTGGAGTTCTTCTTGAGCGATCTTTTCAAAATAGTCCAGACTGGATGGGTTTACAATCGCATCCCTATTTAACACTGGCCTATTGTTGATAATATTAGAGACAGCACTCTCCACTTTCTTCAAATTGAAGGTGTAAGGGATATCAGGCACCGCTATGATTTTTGCCGGGACATGTCGTGGTGAGGCTTGGGTGTGAAGGAGTTTTCGGATCTTTTCTTTTAAGGCGTCCGATAGTTCGTATCCCAATTTTAGTTTTACGAAAAGAATAATTCGTTGATCCCCTTTCCAGTATTGCCCCACGACACAACTGTCAGCAACCTCCTCCACCTTTTCCACCACATTATAGATCTCAGCAGGACCAATTCTCACCCCAGAGGGTTTCAACACAGAATCGGATCGACCCAGGGCCGTCATGCCCCCTGTCTCCCTGTGGTGAATCACATAATCTCCATGGCGCCAAATATTTGGGTAATGGCTGAAATAAGTCTCCATAAATTTTGAACCCTCTGGGTCATTCCAGAAATAGAGGGGAACCGATGGGAAAGGCCTTTCACAGACCAGTTCTCCAGGTCGGTCAAATACAGGCTTTCCATTTTCATCATATACCTTTGTCGCAAATCCCAGAGCAGGGCCAGACATCTCGCCAGCAAATACGGATTGAAGAGGGGTCCCTTCAATCAATCCTGCCTGTGCATCTGTTCCACCGAGTCCAGAATTGAAATAGACGTCATCCTTAATCGCCTCATAGATATACTCAAATCCCTCTTTTGGAAGGATGGAGCCGCTTTGAAAGATTCCCCTTAGGGAGGATAGATCAAATAAATCCTTTGGCTTTAACCCCTGTTCCCTGCAACCCAAAATAAAGCCAGCTCCACATCCCAAAAAAGTCACCCTTTCATCCTGTATAATCTTCCAGATAGCCCCATGGTTGGGATAGAAGGGGTTCCCCTCGTATAAAATCAGCGTACACCCCGTGGCTAAGGCGCTTACCTGAACATTCCAGACCATCCAAGTCGGGGTGGCAATGAAAAGGGCACGATCGTTACGGGTTAGATCGAAATGAAGGACATGTGTTTTTAAATGAACCATCAGAGTCCCCGCAAGCCCATGGACGATACATTTAGGTTTACCGGTCGCCCCGGAGGAAAAGAGAATCACATGGGGATGGTCAGGAGGAAGTTGTTCAAACTGGATCTCAGGGGCCTTCTCCTTAGAAATAAAATCCGCATAATAGGTGGATCGGGGAATGGAGCCAATGTCAGGTCTCTCCTTTAAATAAGGAATCACCACCACTTTTTCAAGGGAAGGGATAGAATGAGTCACTTTTTGAACAGCGGAGACTGTATCAAACTCCTTCCCTTTGAAGAAGTACCCATCGGAGGTAAAAAGCACTTTGGGTTCAATTTGAGCTAAACGGTCTATGGCGGCGTCCGGTCCAAGTTCTAACCCACAGGAGGCCCAGATCGCACCGATACTTGAGGTGGCTAGCATAGCCACTATCCCCTCCATCAAGTTTGGGAGATAGGCGGCCACACGATCTCCTGCCTTGATTCCCATTTCTCTTAAAGCCTTTCCTAAGGAAGCCACCTGGCGATAAAGTTCGGCATAACTCATTTGGGCTCTTTTCTTATTTTCACCTATGAAGATAAAAGCATGATGGTCGTCCCTTCTTCTGAGGATATTCTCTGCATAGTTGAGCCTTGCTCCCACAAACCATTTGGCACCTGGAAATTTTGAAAGGTCATCCACTACCTTTTCATATTTTTTGGAGGCTCTCACTTCGCAAAAATCCCAAACTCCTTCCCAAAAGTTGGGGATTTCCTCAATCGACCAGTCATAAAGCGATTGATAGGTTGACAGGGTTTTTCCGTATCGCTGGTTAACGAACTCCATGAACTTGGTCACATTGGCATTCTTTTTCCTTTGCTCGGTTGGAGCGTAAAGCAACTTTCCCATCTTTCCTCCTGTGGGCTGGAAGCGATTGGTTTCACTCAGTTTCTGAAAGAGTCATAAGGGGAATAATTAGAAATTTCTAACCCTATCGGTAAAAACCTCTGGAGCGGGCAACGGGGATCGAACCCGCGACCCTCGGCTTGGGAAGCCGATGCTCTACCATCTGAGCTATGCCCGCTTTAATTTTTTTAACAATATAAAAAATTATTCGGTTTTGGTCAAGGTTTAAATCATCCTCATTTCGGTAGGAAGAAAGGTCAATCTCTCTCCCCCATATTCAGTCACCAGAACCATATCCTCAATTCTTACCCCTCCCCATTCCGGAATGTAAATCCCAGGTTCAATGGTAAAGAGCATTCCTTCTTGGAGAATTTCCCCATTCTCCTTGTTAATCACAGGTTCTTCATGGACGGCTAGGCCAATCCCATGTCCTGTTCCATGTCCGAAATATTCGTCATATCCACGATCTCGGATATAATCTCTTGCTACTGCGTCCAACTCCTGGATAGGGACCCCTGGTCGGACCTTTTCAATGGCTTTATCATGGGCGTCTTTCACGATCTGATAGATCTTTTTTTGATCTTCGGATGGATTCCCGCAGACCAAGGTTCTGGTTTGATCAGAATGATATCCCTCAATCCTTGATCCAAAATCGATCAGAACGAAGTCCCCTTTCTCTATTTTTTTTGTGCTTGCCCTACCATGAGGATGGGCTGAGCGTTTCCCTGAAGCAACAATAATATCAAATCCCATGGCCTCCGATCCTTCCTTCTTCATAAAAAATTCCATCTCCAGGGCAATCTCCCTCTCTGAAACCCCTTCCTTAACTATAGAGAGCATATGGTTGAAAGAGTCGGAGGCGATGTTGATTGCCTTTCGGATTGAGAGCAGTTCCTGTTCATCCTTGATGGCCCTGAGGTTTTTTATCTCCTTTTCAAGGGGAACCAGTTCTATCTCGCCAGCCACTCTTTGTTGAAGGGATTGATAGAAGGCAAAAGGAATAGACAGAGAATCGAATCCAACCCTTTTTAATTTCAACTCGCAAAGTGTAGAGACAATCCCATCCAATTTCTTTTGATAACGAAGGAGATGGCATGACTTCACTTCCTCTTCAGACTGGGTCCAGTATCGGGAATCAGTTAAAAAGAAGGATTCCTCTGAGGTTAAGAGGAAAGCCCCATCGCTTCCAGTAAAACCACAGAGATATCGAATATTCTCAAGCCCTATAAAGAGGATTCCATCAAGGGGGTTGGATTCCAAAACTTTCCGGGAATTTCTCTGTCGAATCTCCCAGGGTGAATTTTTCATTGGCCAATTCTCCGCCTTCGAATATTAGAAAGCCACTTTTTAAGAAGTAGAATCCTTTCTTCCTTAGAAGGAGGAAGGGGTAGATCAGAGGAGAGAGATAATTTCTCTTTCAATTCTAATATCTTTTTCTGGACCTCCAGGTCAAAAGGGTCTTTCTCGGAAAGCTGCAGGTATATTTCAAGGGCGTCATAGAGATGGCCCTGTTGGAGATAAAGCTCGGCCAGGGTTTTAGTAAGAATCTGCCCCTTCATCGTTTTAATTAATGCCCTATTTCTTTCAAAAGTTAGAAAAAAATTTCTTTAAAGTCAAGGGCCTTAAACGAACTCTATGAAACCTACCCGAGACGAATGGGTATTGACAGAGGGCCTTTTATACCATAAGATTATACAGTTTTTTTAAGGAGGAAAAAGATGGTGAAAAAATACTTATTTTCACCTGGACCCACGATGCTTCCACCTGAGGTTCAGCTTAAAATGGCCGAACCCATCATGCATCACCGGGAGCCAGAATTTGAGAAGATCTTTGCTGAAATCAGAGAGGGATTGAAATATCTTTTCCAGACGAAGAATGAGGTTCTGGTTTTTACTTCCTCAGGAACAGGTGCCATGGAGGGTGCTGTCTCTAACCTCCTCTCTAAAGGGGATAAGGCTTTAGTGGTCCGGGGTGGTAAATTCGGTGAGAGGTGGGGAGAGATATGTCAGGCGTATGGGATTGAATTTATCCCCATCGATGTCGAATGGGGGAGGGCAGTGGATCCAGAATTGGTTCAGAAGGCAATAGATTCAGACCCCTCCATCCGTGCGGTATATACTCAGGCCAGCGAAACTTCGACCGGGGTTAGGCACCCCATTCGAGAGATGGCGGAGATTACAAAAAAATACGAGGATAAGGTCTTAGTGGTCGATGCCATCACCGGGATTGGGGTTTTTAATATTCCCATGGATGAGTGGGGAATCGATGTCCTGGTCAGTGGTTCGCAGAAGGCGTTGATGCTTCCTCCAGGTCTTTCCTTTGTTGGATTGAGTGAGAAGGCCTGGAAGTTGGTTGAACGGTCCGACCTTCCCAAATACTATTTCGATTTTAAAAAAGAGTTAAAATCGGCCAAGAAGAATCAGAGTTCCTATACCCCAGCCATTTCTCTTTTTGTGGGGTTAAGAGAGACGCTCCATATGATTCAAAAGGAGGGGCTGGAGGCGCTTTTCCACAGGCATGAGAAACTGGCCAGAGCCACCAGGGAGGCGGTGAAGGCCTTGGGGCTTGAGCTCTATGCCCCGGATTCACCGAGTAATGCGGTGACCGCGGTCAAGATTCCGGAGGGGATAGACGGAGAAAGGCTGAAAGACCTCTTCTTTGAGAGGTTTGGAATCACTGTAGCTGAAGGTCAGGATCGGGCCAAAGGCAAGATTATCCGCATTGCCCATCTTGGATATTATGAGAAACTGGATATGGTCATGGTCATCTCCGCCCTTGAGATGCTTCTTAAGGAGATGGGGCACCGTTTTGAACTGGGCTCAGGGGTAAAAAGGCTTGAAGAGGTCTTTATGGAAGACTGACCTATCTTGAGGAAAAGAACATGGAAGAGATAAAGAAGGTATTGGTTAGCGATCCTCTGTCGCCAAAGGGATTGGAGATTCTTAGAAAGGGTGAGAACCTGAAGGTTGACCTCAAACCAGGTCTTACGCCAGAAGAGTTGAAGAAAATCCTACCCGAATACGATGCCATTATCATACGGAGCGAGACAAAATTAAATGCAGATCTGATCGAAGCAGGAAGTAGGCTTAAGGTGATAGGAAGGGCAGGGATTGGGTTAGACAATGTTGACCTTGGAGTAGCCACCCGAAAGGGGATCGTGGTGATGAACACCCCTCAGGAGAATGCCATTGCTGCAGCAGAACATACCATAGGTCTAATGCTCTCCATATCGAGAAAGATTCCCCAGGCCACGGCCTCTATGAAGGCAGGCAAATGGGAAAAGAAGAAGTTCTTAGGGGTGGAACTCTACAATAAGACGCTTGGAATTATTGGTATTGGAATGATCGGGACCATTGTCGCTGACCGAGCCAGAGGATTAAAGATGAAGGTGATCGCCTATGATCCCTACCTCACCAAAGAGGTCGCAGAAAAGAAGGGCGTGGATTTAGTCTCCTTGGATGAACTTTTGAGTCGGTCAGACTTCATCACCATCCATACCCCCCTCACCCATGAAACTCGAAACCTGATTAATAAAGATGTTTTTAAGAAAATGAAGGATGGGGTGATCCTAATCAATTGTGCCAGGGGAGGGATTGTTAACGAGAAAGACCTTTACGATGCGATCAAGGAGGGGAAGGTGGCAGGGGCAGCCTTGGATGTCTTTGAAAAAGAGCCTGCCATTGGTAATCCATTGATGGAACTGGAAGAGGTCATCGGTACACCTCATTTGGGGGCTGCCACGGCCGAGGCCCAGGAGAATGTATCGATCGCGATTGCTCAACAGGTCAAGGATTACCTTCTCTATGGAGAGGCCCGAAATGCAGTCAATTTGCCAATGGTCAGCCCAGATATCCTTCCCATCTTAAGACCCTATCTCAAATTGGGGGAAAAGTTAGGAAGTTTTCTGGGTCAGATTTCGAATTACGCCATTGAAGAGGTGATCATTGAGTATCATGGAGAGGTAGTTGAATTTGGGACCAAACCCATCACCACCTCTGTCTTGAAAGGCCTCCTCACCCCCTTTGTGGGTGAGACAGTCAATTTTGTCAATGCTCAGGTAATGGCTAAAGAGAGAGGGATTGAGATCACCGAGTCGGTCCATACAAAGGCAGAGGATTTTGCCAGCCTGATTGGGATTACGGCGCGCTCCAAAATGGAGGAGAATTATATTGCAGGAACCCTCTTTGGGAAAAAAGAGTTAAGGATCGTTAAATTAAATGATTTTTTCATTGAGGCCATTCCAGAGGGCCACATTCTTCTGGTCAGCAATTATGATCGTCCAGGAGTTATTGGCAACATTGGGACGACTTTGGGGAGCAGGAATATCAATATTGCCACCATGCAATTTGGTCGTGATCGAATGGGTGGGAATGCCATCTCCTTACTCCATTTAGATGCCCCCTTACCGCCTGGGGTATTAGGCGAGATTCTGAGATTACCCAATATCATTACCGTTCGTGAGATCACCCTATAATTTTAGGCGGTACTGCATGAGGGGGAGGTAGAATCTGAGTTTAAGAAGGAGCCAGGAATAAGGAAATTATGGCCAGTATTGTCATCGTAGGGGTCCAGTGGGGTGATGAGGGGAAAGGGAAGGTGGTTGACCTTTTAACCCAGTATGCCGATATCGTGGTGCGTTTTCAAGGAGGAAACAACGCAGGCCATACGATCGTATTAGAAGGAGAAAAATTTATTTTCCATCTCATCCCTTCAGGCATTCTCTACGAGAACAAAACCTGTATCATTGGAAGTGGAGTGGTGTTAGACCCCTCTGTCTTGGTCCAAGAGATAGAGGAAGTGAAAAAGAGGGGCTATTTTAAGAATGATTCTCAACTGATGATCAGCGAAGAGGCCCATCTCATCCTTCCCTATCATCGAAGAATCGATGTGGCCCGAGACCGAATTTTCAAAATCGGAACGACAGGCAGAGGGATCGGTCCTGCCTACGAGGATAAGGTTGCCCGGTGTGGGATTCGAATGGTCGATCTTCTGGATGAAAAGGTATTTCGAAAAAAGTTGGAGGATAATCTCACCCAGAAGAACCTCTATCTTTTTAACGTCCTGAAGGAAGAGGGGTTTGAAGTTTCAGAGATTTTCAATGAGTATATTCAATATAAGGAGAAATTGGGAAAATACGTGAAGGATACCTCCTCGTTCCTTAATGACGAAATCCAGAAGGGGCGTCATATTCTTTTTGAGGGGGCTCAAGGGGCCCTGTTAGATGTGGATCATGGGACCTATCCTTATGTCACCTCCTCTAACACGGTGGCCGGCAATGCCTGTTCGGGTTCGGGGATTGGTCCTACCCTGATTCATTCAGTGGTGGGGGTAGCAAAGGCTTATACGACCAGAGTTGGAGAGGGTCCATTTCCCACAGAACTTAAGAATTCCCTTGGGGAAAGGATTCGTGAACGAGGAGGGGAATACGGGGCCACCACGGGGAGGCCGAGGCGTTGTGGGTGGTTTGATTGTGTCGGGGTCAACCATTCTATCCGGATCAATGGGATTCGTGAAATGGCGATTACCAAATTGGATGTCTTGAACGAGTTTAAAAAGATCTCCCTCTGCATTGGGTATCGAGTCAATGGCCAGATCATTCAACACGTTCCTTCGAACATAGAGATTTTAAATTCTTCTGAGCCTGTTTATGAGGAATTGGAGGGATGGCAAACCGAGATCAGAGGGGCAAGAAAGTTTTCAGACCTTCCCCTCAGGGCAAGACGTTATATTCAAAGGATTGAGGAGTTGACCCAGACAAAAATTACGATCATCTCTGTGGGGTCGGAAAGAAAAGAAACCATCGAAATCCGAAATCCGTTCTTGAGGGCCTCCAGACGAAAGTAATATCTACTACTTGACAATTTAAGGGGTTTTCCCTTACTTTGTTTAAAAGAAGGATGGGCCGTTAACTCAGGCGGTAGAGTATCTGCCTTTTAAGCAGAGAGTCGCTGGTTCGAGTCCAGTACGGCCCACCATTTCGATTTCGAAATGTGGATTGCGGAATTGAGATCATTTGTTTTAGTTATGAATTATAAATTTTTTAGGTTTTTTAATTCCGCATTCGACATTCAGAATTAAGAGTGTCCCCATCGTCTAGCCAGGCCAAGGACATCGGCCTTTCACGCCGGCAACAGGGGTTCAAATCCCCTTGGGGACGCCATTTTTTAATTTTTCAACCCAGAATACTTCTCTCCTTATGGCTGGTTTAGAACCTAAAACAAAGAGATGGATATTCGTAATCTTCATTCTGGCAGGACTTTTTGCTTTTGTCACCTATCACTATAACTCTCAAATTTGGAACCAAGCCCTTAGACTCTATTCCTTGCTCCAGAACACGCAACGTTTAAAAGGGTTTATTACCTCTTTTGGGGGTTATTCTCCCCTTGCCTATATCGTTGTTCAAATTTTACAGGTGATTGTGGCCCCTATTCCAGGAGGAGCCATTGAGTTTTTGGGAGGGTATCTTTTTGGTGTAAGGGCTGGATTTATTTACTCAATGATAGGGCTTTTTTGGGGTTCTTTCCTGGCCTTTGGTCTGGCAAGGATTTTTGAAAAATGGGCTGTTGAGAAATTTGTTTCTAAAGAGACAATCAAGAAATTTGATTATCTCATTGGGCACGAAGGGGTCATTCTCAGTTTTCTCCTCTTTCTGATCCCCGGGTTTCCAAAAGATGCATTATGCTATATTTTAGGTTTAACTCCAATGCATCTGGGGATCTTTCTGATCATTTCTACCATTGGGAGAATTCCGGGAACCCTGATGGCCTGTCTCCAGGGAGGGAAGGCCTTCGAACATCAATATAAACTATTTCTGGTCCTTATGGGGATATCCGCTCTGATCATCTTGATTTTTTATATCTACCACGAACCGATTCACCAACTGATCAAAAAATTAAAATGGGGGAAGTTTAAGGGGGTCTAAAGATTCGTGAGAGAAGAAAAGAAGGGGAAGTGGTCCTCTGACCTGGTCTTGGACCTCTATGCGGGTCTATTGATGGAGGTTTGGGAGATTGTCTCCGCATTAATTGGTGAGGCCATCTTAGAAATTCTCTTCTCCCTCTCCATTCGAAAACTCGGGCAGAAGTATCCCTTTTTAGGTTCTTTGAGAGTCTCTGAGGAGGGTCTCTCTTTTGATGAGATGAGAGGGGCGTGCCGCACCCTTTCACCGATTGACCTCCACAGGGGATTTCAAGGTCTGATCACCCATCTCTTTGAACAATTTTCCAATTTAGCAGAAGGAGTGATTAGCAGAGAACTCTTCCCCAAAGTATTTCCCAAAGTGAAAGAAGCCGAGCGAATCATTTCTCAAAAATAGGAGAAACGTTGAGACTTATTTTTAAAAATCTAAATATCCTTCGGTCCACCCTCAATGCTATCAGCACCAGTTTTGAAATCAAAGAGATTGTAGAGTCTGCGGGAACAAACCTCCCTAACCTCTTTGATTTTTCCTCTTTTGGATTACTTTGGAAAGAGGAGTATCAACTCTATCTCTATCAGGAAGAGTCCTGCACTGCCTCTTTCACCCAAGAGGTGGTCAAGAATATGGTCAAGATCCTCTCCCTCCTCATTGAGGAGCCCATTGAGGTGGAACGAGTTACCCTTCAAGTAGAAAAGACGAAGTTAAGACCGAAGCAGATGGTGATGGACCCTAAGGCGACCCTGAAATCCCATATCACCTTACCCCTTGCGGTAGAAAAGGAGATCCTCGGATGCATTTCGCTAAACAGCGAACAACCCAATGCCTTTGATGCTCAAGACCTTCAGTTCTTTTCTGTCATTGGATATCAGATCGGGTCGACCTTAAAACATTTTCAAAGATTTAGTTCGATCCAGAATATCGCCATTTATGATACCCTGACCAATCTCTATAATCGGAGATATTTTGAAGAAAGGCTTGAGATGGAGGCCCAAAAAACCTTTTACGGAGGTCTTCCCCTTTCCCTCATCATGGTGGATATTGACCACTTCAAGAGGGTGAACGATACATTCGGTCATACGGCGGGAGATAAGGTTCTTTACGAAATCGCCTTATTATTGAAAGGGTCGGTTCGAAAGAAAGATACGGTGGCTCGCTATGGAGGGGAGGAATTTATTCTCATCTTACCCGAGGCTGGTTTAGGGGAGGCCTCGGTGATTGCAGAACGTATTCGGCATTCGGTGGAAAATACTCGCTTTGAGATCGGTCAGACCCAAATAAACCTGACCGTGAGTTTAGGAATATCCAGTTTTCCTGGCCATCGTGCCAAAACGAAGGAAGAGCTCATCAAAATGGCGGACTCTGCTCTCTATGATGCGAAAAGGAGAGGACGCAACCAGGTCTGCATCTTTGAGAAAGGTCAGTGATTTTATTGGAGGAGGTCATGATGATAAGGGATTTAAGAAGAATATGGATCATCGCCTTCATCCTTTTTATGGTTTTGGGGATGATCAAGGGGGCGTTTGCTCAGGGGAATTATTCCGTTTTGACCGGGAAGGTTTTGGTCATCGAGATGAGGAGGTGGATGGAGGTGGAGAATGAGCAGGACAAAACCGTTGTAAATTTCAGAATCGGTCGCAAGACCGTCTTCACTCCTCATCGCTACCCCCTTCCCGGGGAGAGAGTCAAGGTAGAATATCTGATCCATAGGGGAGTCCCTGTAGCCTATACAGTGACCATCCTTCAGCCCGAAGGTGGGAAGTAGGGGTGGGATTTTTGTCTTTGTTTTATCATAGTTTTTAAATGTCTTGCCATCTTGAAGTTTGACTTCTTCCATGGCGGCTGCCAACGCATCCTTCAACTTCTTTTCATCCTCCTGAGAGTACTTCTCCACCCCTTTGGAGATCACTGCATTCACCGCGCTCTAAGGCGATTCGATCTCTGCAGTAGGCTTTTTCCCGCAGGCAACCAAAAAGGTTAAGAGATATTGGTCCTGCTTCAATTCCCTGATCTGATCGGAGGTTAAAGCAAAATCCGTTATATCCCCATGCTTAGAGTGAGAGGTGAGGAGGTTCCAATCCTTTGAGGTGAAAAGGAAGAGATCAATCTCCATCAAAGTAACTGGCAATGAGGAGGGTTCCTGTAACAACCAGAAGGATGAGAAGGGTAATCTTTGCTTTTAATCCGAAGGATCTCTCGGAGATCCATCGGGTTAAACGGGTTAAAAAGGGAGGCAAGTGGAAAGGCCAAAGTGGTTTTACCTTCATCTTTCTGAGGAGGCTTCTATAGAAGCCTTTCTTTTCTCTATGATTTTCATTAAGATAATCCCAATTTCAAACAGGACATATAGAGGACCCCCCATCAGGGACATATTGAATACGTCCGGGGTCGGTGTAATCACTGCAGAAAGAATGGCTACAATTAAAATAGCATACCTTCGGTTTCGAGTCAAAAGAGCCGAGTGAAGAACCTTGATATAAGCCAGCAGGGCAAGGATGAGGGGCAATTCAAAGGTGAGCCCAAAGGCAAAGATGAAGAAGGCACAGAAGGAGATATATTTGCTTACAGAGATCATGGGTTTGAGATGAGCAGACTGATAACTTAAAAGGAATTTAACCCCAAAGGGCAGGGTAATAAAATAACAGAAAAAAGCCCCTAAGTAAAATAGAGCGATTGCCGTGAGAAGGATAAAAATCTGGATTCTCCTTTCCTTTAAGCGAAAGATAGGAGAGAAGGCCTTCCAAACCTGATAAAAGATCAGAGGGATGGAGAGGAAGAGGCTGGCATAAAGGGTGAGTTTGATCATTGAGAAGAAGGCTTCGGGAATTCCATAAGCCACCAGGTCCATATGAAGGGAGGTATTCCGGAGATGGCGTAATACCGTTTTGGAAAATGGGAAGAGGAGGGCACCGAAGAGAACGATCGTGAGGATCATCAGAAGCAGACTTTTTCTCAGTCTTCCAAGGGATTGAAAAATTTCTTCTCTTTCCATCATATCCTAAGGGGGGATGAGGTCAGCCATACTGTAACATAAAAGGGAAGATCATTAAAGCCATCAATTTTTACTTGAAGGTTGACAAAGATTGAAAACAAGAGTATATCGAAGTAAAATTGATTTGTCTTACTAAGGATGAAACTGAGAGTTGGGATCACCTACAACTTAAAAAAGGACTTTCCCCAGAAGGAAGATCAGCCGATCGATTTATTTGAGGAGTTTGATTCGGAGGAGACGATTGAGGCTATTCGAGAGGTTCTTGAAAAAGAGGGGCATGAGGTGATCCCCCTGGGGGGAGACACTGGTTTGATTGACCGTTTGCGAAACTCTCCCATCGATATAGTCTTCAATATTGCCGAGGGAATTGGGGGAAGAAATAGAGAGGCTTATATCCCGGCGCTTCTGGAATTTCTCAATATTCCCTATACTGGCTCTGATCCTTTGACACTCTCCCTCACCCTGGATAAGGCCATGGCAAAAAGGGTGGTTATGAGCGGAGGCGTTCCCACCCCGAGGTTTAGAAAAATTGAAAAAGTAGAGGATCTAAAAGGAATAGACCTTTCCTATCCTCTTTTCGTCAAATTATGCTACGAAGGTTCAAGCAAAGGGGTCCGGCTCGATTCAAAAGTATTTAACTTCTCCTCCTTAAAAGAAAAGGTGCAGTGGCTCTTGGAGACCTATGGTCCCCCTGTTCTGGTGGAGGAGTTTGTGAGTGGCCCTGAATTCACCGTCGGCATCTTAGGGAATTCCGATCCTACCATCCTCGGGGTGATGCAGATTGAGATCAAAGGGAGCCCTCTTCATGAAGCCATCTACTCTCTTGAGGTCAAAAGGGATTGGGAGGAAAGGGTTCGCTATCACTGTCCCCCTTTGATCCCTGAGGATCTGAAAAGAAGAATTGAAGAGGTGGCCCTGGGGGCCTATCGTGCCCTCGAATGTCGGGATGTTTCAAGGGTGGACATTCGAGTCGGGGAGGATGGAATCCCCTATTTTTTAGAGATGAATCCCCTTCCAGGCCTTTCTCCTCAATATGGAGATCTCCCCATCATGGCGAAAAAGATGGGCCGGGATTATTCGGAGTTGATTCTCACCATTTTTAATCATGCGCTCAAACGCTATGGATTTGTTGAGAGGTGAGGGGAGATGGGATGAACCGTTCTGAGCAAAACCTCCATGAACTTCTTTTACGAAATTTTAATGAGGCGGTGGTTTACACCGATACGGATAGAAGGATACGAATCTTTAACAAGGCGGCTGAAGAATGTTTTCAGACAAGCGGGAAAAAGGTGTTAGGGAAGAAGCTTGAAAGGGGAATCCCCTATGCCAATATCCGGAAACTTTTCAATTCTGTTTATGAGAAGAAGGAGAGCAATCACGACATCGAACTGGCCATTCATCTTCCCTCTGGGTCATCCCAGCAAAAGGAGACACGAATCCTTCAATGTAATTTCCGCCCGATTTTTGGCCCCAAAGGGGTTTTCTTGGGTTGTTTTGCTACCTTTGACGATGTGACCAAGAAGGGCCTTCTTTCGAGAGAGATCAGTCGGAGTCGTGACCTTTCCACGATTGGAGTCCTGTCGAGATGGATGGCCCATGAAATCAGAAACCCTCTCAGTTCCCTCAACATTAATATTGAATTACTGAGGGAGGAGTTGATGGAGGAGAAGCATCTCTACCGGAGAGAGGAAATTCTTTCCCTTCTCAACTTTATCAGTTATGAAACCTTAAGGTTGGAAAATAACCTGAAGGATTTTTTGGATTTTAACCGCCTTCCCCCACTTAAGTTTGAATGGGTACAACTCAACGAGGTTATGGAATCACTGGTTCGGCTTTTGGGTCCTGATGCCCAGATGCGAAATGCAAAGATTGAAACCCATTTTCAAAAGAAGTTACCCCTGGTGAAGGTTGATGTGAGCCAGATCAGTCTGGTCATCTCCAACCTCATTGTGAATAGCATTCAAGCGATCTCTGAGAAAGGGGAGATCCATCTCTTCACCCGGGCCTCAAAAAAGAATGTGTTTGTCATCATTGAGGACAATGGGGTGGGAATCCCTAAGGAAAACCTCCATAAAATTTTTGATTTTATGTTCAGCACCAAACCAACGGGTTCAGGCCTTGGGCTTTCGATTGCCAAAAAGATCGTTTCGGACCATCATGGGGATATTACAGTAAAAAGTGAGGTCAATAAGGGATCCACCTTTAAGATTCGCCTCCCGCTTAGTCCAAGGGGAAGTTAACCCTGGGAGATTTTTTAGGGGTTATGGAGAAGAAGACGATTTTAGTCGTTGAGGATGATCCTACGGTGGGCGAGAGCATTCGCCTCCTTTTGGAAAAGAGAGGCTACGAAATCCTCCTTGCTTCCAATGGGAAAGAGGCCCTCCAGCGTTTCCGGCAGGAGATGGTGGATCTGGTCATCACCGATCTGGTCATGCCAAAGATGGATGGGATTGAGCTTCTGGGGGCCGTTAAGAAGTTAAGGCCGGAGACGGAGGTGATCGTCATCTCGGCCCAAGGGACGATCGAAAAAGCGGTCATGGCGATGAAACTGGGAGCCTTTGATTTTATCGAAAAACCGATCAACCCGAAAGTGATCTCCCTGGTGGTAGAGAGGGCCTTGGAGAAGCAGACGTTGATTCTCCAGAACAGGGATTTGCGATCGAGACTGGAGGATAAATTTCATTTGAAAAATATCATTGGTCGGAGCGCCCAGATGGTGAAAATCTTTGAGCTGATCCGCCACATCGCCCCTTACGATAGCTCAGTTCTCATTATCGGGGAAAGTGGAACCGGAAAAGAGTTGATTGCGAATGCCATCCATTTCCATAGTCCCCGAGCGTCAATGCCTTTTATCAAAGTCAGTTGTGCTTCCCTCAGTGAGGGGATTATTGAAAGTGAACTCTTCGGCCATGAGAAAGGAGCCTTTACCGGGGCCATCACTTCACGGAAAGGCCGGTTTGAATTGGCCCATAACGGAACGCTTTTCTTGGACGAAGTGGAGGATATCCCTCCCTCGACCCAGATAAAACTTTTGCGTGTCCTTCAGGAAGGAGAGTTCGAAAGGGTGGGAGGGAATAAGACGATTAAGGTAAATATTCGAATCGTTGCTGCCAGCAATCGAGACCTTCAAGAGGAGGTACGGAAAGGAACGTTTCGGGAAGACCTATTTTATCGTTTAAATGTGGTCAATATTAAACTTCCTCCGCTCAGGGAGCGAAAGGAGGATATCCCTTTCTTAGTCCATTTCTTTATTGAGAAATATAATCAAAAATATCAAATGAATGTGAAAGGGATTTCTCAAAAGGCCATGAACCTCCTGACCGATTACTCCTGGATGGGAAACGTCCGGGAACTTGAAAATACCATTGAATCTGTGATGGTGGTCAATAGTCCCGAAGTGATTGAAGTCCAGCACCTCCCCCAAGAAATCCGGGATTTTAAAGGAAGCCCAGAGGTGATTCCTATCCGAATCGGGACTTCACTTGGAGAGGTGGAGAAAGAATTACTTATCCACACCCTTCGTTTGACCAAAGGGAATAAGAAAAAAGCAGCACAACTTCTCGGGATTAATGTTCGTACCATCCACAGAAAGATGGGAGAGATTGAAGGATGGTCCTAACTGAAAAATAATGTCAAAAAGTCAATTTGTAATAAAATTAAAAATAAAAAAGGGACATTTTGTCGCACCTTTAAGGAAAAAGAAGGTCATTTTTTCATAAATTAAGAGGAGGGCTTCACTTTTTTAAAATCTAAGATTGGATCGATGTTAATTTAATTTATTGATATTATTAAGTTTTTTTATATAATCCAGAGAAAAGAAGATTAATAATATTGGCATGAAAATTGTTATATAAATTATTTTATGATGGAAAAGGTAAGGTATGCCTTCATTCTGGATAAGGATGAATTTTTCCGCCTGAGTTTGAACAAAATGTTGAGAAAATATGGATTTCAAGTAGAGGAGGTTGAGGTTCTCTTTTTACCCAATTAGAGAAGAGGAAAAAAGAGATTGAAACTGGTCTGGTGTTGGCCGATGTGGAGATAGAAGTTCTTGAGAGGAATATTTCTCTTATCAAGAGATGGAACGATCGTTTCATCCTGATGACCCCTTTAGTAACGGATGAGATGAATTTTCGCTTGAAAAAAATGGGGATTCATCATATTATCAAAAAGCCTGTGGAACCAAAGTTATTGAAAAGAACCATTCGGGAAATTCCTTTCCCTGAAAAGGTCCCTTTTTTAATGAGCAGAAAAGAGGAGGGTTCCCGCATTAAAACAGAAAGGAGGTGAAGGGAGATGAAGAAATGGATTTATCTTTTGCTTGCGATGGTTTTAGTGGTCAATGTGGTCGCGATGGGAATTGGCTGCAAGGCCAAGGCTCCCGAGAAACCAGTAGTAAAAGAGGAGGCGAAACCGGCTGAGGCACCTGCTCCACCTGCACCAGCAGCACCTCCGGCTGCGCCTGCTCCAGAAAAACCTGCCGAAGCCCCCAAGAAGTAATGATGGGAGAAAGATCGGCAAGGGGATTTGCAAAAGTCATTTTTAAATTGGAGAGGTCGGCAGCCCCCCTTTCAAAGAGAGGGGCTGCCACCATCAATCCAAGGGATTGTGGTGATTCGATGAGGAGGTAAGATTATAAGACGTCAACGTAAGAAGAAAAAAAAGTGCATCTCTGTTTTCCAGAAAGAGGACCACTATCCTTATCTTAAAGGAGGAGGTATCGATTGATATCTCCTTTTTTATTTTTTGAAATGGATTTGGAAAAGATCCTCTCTCCTGGTTACAGGGGTGCAGGAAGGAGTAAAGATGGAGTCTGCCTCAGACCCTAATTTGTCTATTCCAATGAGGGGGATCGAAAGAGCGTTTCAACTCCCTCTATTCCCCATCCCCATCGAGCCTAAAAGGGGAGGGGAGATGAGAGAGACCATCCCTCCTCCTTGGAGAAACGTCACTGAGAGGGAATGGAATGATTGGAGATGGCAACTCCGCCATCGTCTTACAACCTTAGAACAGATGAAGGAGGTACTCGAATTAACTCCTGAGGAGATTGAAGGCATTAAACATTCCAAAGGAAGGTTAGCCCTGGCGGTCACCCCTTACTTCGCCAGTTTAATGGACCCCCTAAATCCCAACTGTCCGATTCGAAGACAGGCGGTCCCCCGAATAGAGGAGCTGCATCTTTCGAAGAATGACATGGTTGATCCCTGCGGAGAAGATAAGGACTCTCCTGTTCCAGGGCTTGTTCATCGCTACCCAGATCGAGTCCTTTTGATCATTACCGATCAATGCGCGGTCTATTGCCGATATTGTACTCGAAGGCGATTGGTGGGAGGTCATGAACGATCCATCACCCAAGGAAATTTTGAAGAGGTTCTTAAATACCTGAGGACCCATCGAAAGGTTCGAGATGTCCTCCTCTCCGGAGGCGATCCGCTTCTTCTGGAGAACGAAAGATTAGAGGAGATCCTGAGCCGATTAAGGGCCCTCCCTCATATTGAACTTCTTCGAATTGGAACAAGGGTTCCGGTGACCCTTCCCCAGAGGATCACTGGAGGGCTTGTGAGGATGTTAAAAAAATATCATCCTTTAATGATCTCCATCCATTTCTCCCATCCAAAGGAGATTACAGATGCCGTGAGAAAGGCCTGCAATGATTTGGCAGATGGTGGATTCCCTCTGGGCAGTCAGACCGTTCTTCTTAAAGGGATCAATGACAAACCTTATATTATGAAGAAGCTTGTCCAGGAACTGCTCAAGATCCGAGTTCGTCCCTATTACATCTATCAATGTGATCTGGCCATGGGAACGGAGCATTTTAGAACCTCAATTGCCACTGGGATTCAGATCATCGAGAAACTGAGGGGACATACCACTGGCTATGCGGTTCCTACCTATGTCGTCGATGCTCCAGGCGGAGGAGGAAAGATACCCGTCGAGCCGGTTTATATGGTTTCGAGGGGGAAGGGGAAGGTCGTTTTGAGAAATTATGAAGGCAAGATGTTTGAGTATCCGGAACCCAATATCATCGAATTCAAGAAGGTGAGGGCCACAGGGGGAGAGAAAGTAGCCTCAAGGAAGATGATGGCATAACCTTCCCTAAAAAATTAATTTTTTGCGTTTAAATAGGTTCAGGACAATGGAGAAAAAGAGAGGAGGAGGTAAGGGCCATGTGGAAAGTGGCTATCTTATACAATCTCTTTGAGCGCCTGTCAAAAGGAGAAGAGAAGGATCTTTTTGCCGAGGAGGCGATTCGAGAAGAGATCGAAGCGGTTCAAGAGGCCGTCCATTCGATGGGTCATCGCTGTTTCGTCTTAGCCATTCAGGATGAGGTCGATCCAATCATCCACTGGTTAAAAGAGGTCCGTCCAGATGTGGTCTTTAACCTATGTGAGAGTGTTTATGGAAACAGTTGCTGGGAGATGAACATCCCTGCCCTTTTAGACCTTCTCCGAATCCCTTATACTGGATCTCCTCCCCTTACCTTAGGGTTGTGCCAAGACAAAGGGAAGGTGAAGGACATTCTCCAGTCCCAGGGCATTCTTACCCCCCGATACAAAATTTTTAATCGGGGGGTCAATTCCATCCGAGGGACTCTCTTCCCTATTATCGTAAAACCGTTGCATGAAGATGGAAGTTTAGGAATCTCGAAAAATAGCGTCGTCTTTGATGATGAATCCTTAAGCAGGCAGATTCAATATGTGATTGAAAAATATAATCAACCTGCCTTGGTGGAGGAATACATCGACGGCAGGGAACTGAACGTCGGGTTACTCGAGACCAATGGGAAGGTGGAGACGCTTCCTATCTCTGAAATTGATTATAGTGAATTTCCAGAAGGGATCCCCAAGATTTGCGGTTATGAGGCCAAATGGATTCCTGAGAGCATTGAATATCAAAAATCGAAGCCCATCTGCCCTGCTCCACTGGAATGGGTTCTGAAAAAAAGGGTGGAGCATATTGCGATCAAGGCCTTTAAAATTTTTGAATGCCGTGATTATGCCAGGGTGGATATCCGTATTGATAGGGATGGGAAGATATATGTCCTGGAGGTGAATCCCAATCCAGATATCTCCCCTCAATCCGGAATGGCCAGGGCCATCAAAGCCCAAGGGATGACTTATGTGGAATTCATCAAAGTGTTGCTTGAAAGAGCCCTCCAGAGGAAAGATAAGGAAGGAATCTATCCATAATGATCAATTGATAGTAGGCCTAGAAAATTAACGATTAATCTTTTTCTCCTGGTTTTCCTATCTTGCCATCTCCCGAAATGCCCGATTAGGGGTATGAAAAAAGAAAATGGCCATTCTTCCAAAAGTAATCCTGAAAAAGGGGAAAGAGAAGCCACTCCTGCGAGGACACCCCTGGGTCTTTTCAGGGGCTGTGGCAAAGGTGGAGGGAGAGTTTTCTCCGGGGGAGGTGGGAGAGGTTTATTCAAGCGGGGGGGAATTCCTGGGAAGAGGTCATCTCAACCCCAAATCCCAAATCCTCTTTCGTCTCCTGACCCTGAAGAAGGAAACGTTAGGAATTGATTTTTTCAAGGGAAAAATATCCAGGGCCTTTTTTTTAAGGGAGAAAGGGTTGAGAGGTAAAACTAATGCGTTTCGTTTGGTCAATGGAGAAGGAGATTTCTTGCCGGGGTTGGTCATCGATCGATATGGGGAGGTTTTGGTCCTCCAATGTTTAACCGCTGGGATGGACCGATTAAAGGGGTTACTCGTTGAGTTACTGGAAAGGGAATTCAGGCCCAAAACCATCTATGAGAGAAGTGACGTAGCCACAAGGAAAGAAGAGGGATTGCCTGAGACAAGCGGTCCTCTCTATGGGGAGGAGATTTTAAATCCTCTGGAGATCGAAGAGTATGGTTCCCGGTTCAGAGTGGATGTGAGGAGAGGACAGAAGACAGGGTTCTATCTCGATCAAAGGGAGAATCGTTTTCTCTTACAAAGGATGTCAGAAGGAAAGAAAGTTTTAGATTGTTTTTCTTACAGCGGGGCCTTCTCCATCCATGCTGGATTAGGAGGAGCCAGAGAGGTGACTTTAATAGACTCCTCGGCTGATGCCCTTGAATTGGCCCAGGAGCACTTTAGATTAAATCCTTTGGGTAAGGTCGGAAGGGAATTGATTCGAGGGGATGCCTTTGAAGTGCTAAGGCGTCTCGAAAAGAAATACGATCTCATCATCCTCGATCCTCCTCCTTTTGCCAAAAAGAAGAGCCACCTCTCAGGAGCCTCACGAGGGTATAAGGACCTGAACCTCCAGGCCTTCCGCTTATTGGAGAAGGGAGGTCTTCTTCTCACCTTTACCTGTTCCCATCATGTCAGTTGGGATCTTTTCCAAAAGATTGTTTTTTCAGCCGCAATCGATTCGGGCAGGAACGTCCAGTTGTTAGGCCGAATGGGACATCCCATTGATCATCCGATCAACCTCTGCCACACCGAAGGAGAATATCTGAAAGGATTGGTTTGCAGGGTGTTTTGAACTTCCTTGACCCATTTTAGAGATTCGGTTATTATACGTTTTCAGTTTAATCTTTTAATCTTAGAGGATGCTTAGCGCAAAAACCCTGGAGTCAGGAATGGTCGACCTCTTAGGGGACTTTGAGAGAACAGATTATTGTGGAGATCTTCGTAAGAAGGATGTAGGCCGTAAAGTCACCTTGATGGGCTGGGTGCAACGGAGAAGGGACCTGGGAGGACTCGTCTTTATTGAACTGAGAGATCGTCAGGGAATTGTCCAGGTGGTGTTCAATCCTGAAGTCAGCCCCGAGGCCCATGAGAAGGTTCAGTCCATACGAAGTGAATATGTGGTAGGGGTAAGGGGGAAGGTCGTTCTTAGACCTGAAGGGACATTTAATCCGAAGTTAACTACAGGAGAGGTTGAGATCCTTGCACAGGAAATAAAGATTCTCAATGCCTCAAGAACGCCTCCCTTTCCTATTGAAGATGAAGAGGAGGTGGCCGAAAATACCCGACTGAAATACCGATATCTGGATCTGAGAAGACCAAAACTTCAACGAAATCTGATCCTGAGGCATCGAATGGCCAAAGAGGTTCGGAATTATTTTGACCAACATGGGTTTTTGGAGATTGAAACCCCGATGCTCACCAAGAGCACTCCCGAGGGAGCAAGGGATTTCCTCGTTCCGAGTCGTCTGGATCCAGGCCATTTTTATGCCCTGCCTCAATCCCCCCAACTCTTCAAACAGATTTTGATGATCTCAGGGTTCGACCGATATTTCCAGATCGTCCGCTGTTTTCGAGATGAAGATCTTCGCTCTGACCGCCAGCCCGAGTTTACCCAGATCGATGTGGAGATGTCATTTGTCAAGGTAGAGGACATTCAGAGGATGATGGAAGGACTGATGGTTCATCTCTTTAAAAACGTCCTGGATGTTGAGTTAGAAACCCCCTTCCCTATCCTCACCTACGATGAGGCGATGGAGAGGTTTGGAGTGGACAAACCCGATATTCGCTTTGGAATGGAACTCAAGGATGTCTCGAAGGAATGGAAGGGTTCTTCCTTTCCATTATTTAGGGAGAGTTTGGAAAAGGGTGGAATCATCAAGGCCATCAATGTCAAGGGAGGGAGCCTCTTTTCAAGAAAGGAGATTGAAGAACTCACCCGTTTTGTCTATGATTATGGGGCCAAGGGTTTGATCTCTGCAAAAGTAGGATTGGATGCCTGGCAATCCTCCATTCAGAAGTTTGTGACCCCGGGGGAGAGAAAAGCCGTTGAGAAAAAGGTAGGTGCAGAAGAAGGGGACCTTCTCATCTTTATTGCAGGGCCAGGTAAGGTAGTCAACCAGGCGTTGGCCAACCTCAGGCTCCATCTCGGTAAAAAGATGGGATTGATTAAGGAAGACCAGTATCGGTTTGTCTGGATACTGGATTTCCCCCTCTTAGAATATGATGAGGCAGAAAAACGATATGTAGCAGTCCATCATCCCTTCACCGCTCCCAAAGATGAGGATATCCCCAAACTGAGGGATCACCCAGAGCAGGTGAGGGCAAAGGCTTATGACTTGGTCCTTAATGGTTCTGAGATCGGCGGAGGAAGCATCCGAAATCATTTGAAAGAGGTTCAATCCCTCCTTTTTGAAAAATTAGGGATGGGAGAAGAGGAGGCCCGGGAGAGGTTTGGATTTCTCTTAGAGGCGCTTGAGTACGGAACACCACCTCACGGTGGGATTGCCTTTGGGTTTGACAGGCTCATCATGATTGTCAGCCATTCAGAGTCTATCCGAGATGTCATCGCATTTCCGAAAACCCAGAAGGGGACCTGCCTGATGACGGACGCCCCCTCGAGGGTTGACCCCAAACAGTTGGATGAATTATTTATTAAGTTAAAGATATAAAGGGTTCCTATTCGGCAGAAGGAGGATGGATAGAAAGGAGAAGATGAATGACGATCTCGCGGAAGAAGAAAGCCATTCAAGGGAAGTCCACCACAGGACAATTTCCACTTTTGGATGTACAAGAACCAAACCTTTACCGGCACATCTTCCCCTATGAGGAAGTGTGTCGGGTGGAATTCGACAACCGGTTTGTCTTCATTGATCCCCCTGAAGAAATCTTCATTACCGATACCACTTTTCGAGATGGGCAACAGGCAAGACCTCCCTATACCGTAGAACAGATTGTGGATCTGTTTGATATGCTCCATAAGTTAGGAGGACCCAATGGAGTGATTCGGCAATGTGAGTTTTTTCTCTACAGTGAAAAGGATAAAAAGGCTGTGGAGAGATGTTTGGAGCGTAGCTATCGGTATCCGGAAATTACGGGTTGGATCAGGGCTCAAAAAGAGGATTTTAAACTGGTCAAGGAGATGGGGTTGAAGGAGACAGGAATCCTTACCTCTGTCTCCGATTATCATATCTTTTTGAAATTGAAGAAGAATAGAAGGGTTGTTTTAAGAGAATACCTTTCGATTGTCTCCTCCGCATTGGATTTGGGAATTGTTCCCCGATGCCACTTTGAAGACATCACCCGAGCCGATATTTATGGATTCTGTGTTCCTTTTGCGCAGGACCTTATGCGCCTCTCTGAAGAGGCAAAACTTCCTATAAAAATTAGACTTTGTGACACTTTGGGTTATGGGGTTACCTATCCAGGCGCTGCCCTTCCCCGGTGCGTTCCCAAGATCATTCGAGCCATGATTGATGACGCAGGAGTTCCATCAGAATACCTTGAATGGCATGGTCATAATGATTTTTATAAGGGTTTGATCAATGCGACCACAGCCTGGCTTTACGGGTGTGCGGCAGCCAATGGGACCCTCTTGGGGTTTGGGGAACGAACTGGGAATGCACCCATTGAAGGCCTGATCATCGAATATATCAGCCTCATGGGGCATAACAATGGCATCGATACCACCATCATCACAGACATCCGAAACTATTTTGAACGGGTTATGGGTATCCCTATCCCTCCCAATATGCCTTTTGTTGGAGCCAACTTTAATGCGACCAGTGCCGGCATCCATGCGGATGGGATTTTAAAGAATGAAGAGATCTACAATATCTTCAATACCACCAAGATTCTCAACCGTCCAATCTCCATCTCGGTCAATGATAAATCAGGATTGGCGGGCATTGCCCAGTGGATCAATTCTCACTTTGCCTTAACAGGAAAAGACCGAGTGGAAAAGACCCATCCAGGTGTGGCGAAGATCAATCGGTGGGTGATGAAACAGTACGAAGAGGGAAGAACCACCGCCATCTCCGATCAAGAGATGGAGAAGGTGACTCGAAAGTATCTGCCTGAAATCTTTGTCTCCGAATTTGATATCCTGAAGGCAAAGGCCCATGAGATGGCCGCCCACCTCATCGAACGGGTGATCGAAGAACCCGGAATGAAATCGATGGATCCTGGCCAGATTGAGCCGATCTTACAGAATCTGGTGGACCAATACCCTTACATCCAATTCGCTTATGTGGTCAATATCCATGGAACGAAAATTACACGAAATATCTGTCAGGCAGTGGATCAAGCCAAGTATGAGAATGTCGGGGTAGGAGAGACCTATTCAAATCGTCCCTGGTTTATTGAACCGTTGAAAGATGGAAAGATCCATGTCACGGACCTCTACTCCTCAAAGATCACCGGGGCCCTCTGTATCACGGTCTCGGGTCCGATCCGAAATGAGACCGGAGAGATTCGTGGAATCTTAGGATTGGATATCCGATTTGAGGATCTGGCTAAGAGCGAGGAAGAGTAATGGGAAAGGGGGCTGAGGCCGGGGATGATCTTACAGGAGACGTTAAAAAAGGCCATCAAGTTTTTTCCACAAAAAGAGGCCATCCGTTGTGGAGGCCAGCGTTGGACCTATCAAACATTTTATAATCGCATCAACCGCCTCTCTCACTGTCTGAAGGATCTTGGAGTAGGAAAGGAGGATAAGGTTGCCCTCCTTCTACCCAATTGTCACTGTTTTTTAGAAGCCTATTATGGGATAGCCCAAATCGGAGCCATTTCGGTTCCTATCAATTATCGTCTCTCTCCAAAGGAGATCGCCTTCATCTTCCTGGATTCGGAATCAAAGGTACTCATCGCTGATCCGATCTTTCGCAAACAGATCGATTCCATTCGAGGGGAGATGGGAGGAGTCCAAAAGATCCTGTGGATTGGTGAAGAGGTGATCAATGGGGAGGGGAATGACCTAAACTATGAGGTGGCATTAAGGGAATCAGATTTTCAACCCCCTTCTCCCCCTCCTTTAACAGGGGAAGATATTGCCCAGATTTATTATACCAGCGGTACGACAGGCCGTCCAAAAGGAGTGATGCTTTCCCATAAAAATGTCTATACCCACGCCCTTGGGGCTATTGCAGAGATTCAACTTACGGACAGGGATGTATGGGTTCATGTCGCCCCACTTTTCCACCTCGCGGATGCTTGGGCTACCTGGGCGATCACTTGGGTAGGGGGAACCCATGTGTTGGTCCGCGAGTTTGATCCAAAAGTGGTTTTAGAAACGATTGAGCGAGAGAGGGTTACCCTCACCAATCTCATCCCCACCATGCTGAACCTGATGGTCAACCATCCTGATGTGGGAAAGTATAACTATCAAAGCCTTCGGGTTCTTTTAAGTGGAGGAGCACCCATTGCTCCCCAAGTGGTCAGAAAGATCGTAGAGATCTTTAAGTGCGACTATATCCAGACCTATGGGATGACAGAGACCAGCCCTTACCTTACCCTTTCCATCCTGAAAGATCATTTGAGAGATTTACCCTTTGAAGAACAACTTCGATTCAAATCCAAGACGGGAAGGGAATTCATCTGCGTTGAACTAAAGGTGGTCAACTCCCAGGGCGAGGAGATTAAAAGGGATGAAAAAGAGGTTGGGGAGATCATCGTCAAAGGGGATATTGTGACAAGGGGTTACTGGAAACTCCCTGAAGAGACAGAAAAATCGATCAAAGATGGGTGGCTCTACACCGGTGATATGGCGGTGATGGATGAAGAGGGTTATGTCACGATCGTCGATCGGAAAAAGGATATGATTCTTACAGGAGGGGAGAATGTCTATTCCACAGAAGTTGAGAATATCCTCTACATGCATCCCTCTATCCTCGAATGTGCAGTGATTGGTGTTCCTGACCCTAAATGGGGTGAAGCGATAAAGGGGATTGTGGTGCTAAAACCAGGACAGAAGGTAACGGCTGAGGAGATTATTCAATTCTGTAAAGAGAGAATGGCTCATTATAAAGCCCCAAAGTCGATCGATTTCATTGATGCCCTTCCCAGAACAGGTTCTGGTAAGATCCATAAGAAGGGATTGAGGGATAAATACTGGGAGGGCTATGAGAAGAAAGTCCATTAAATCTACTCCTTCTTAATACCCTCTGTTCTGTTTAGGGACCATCCCTCAAACATATGGTAATCCCTTAGTGATTTTTTTGATACTCTGCCCTGTAACTTACCCCCTGCCTGTGGCTGGCAGGCTTTAGGCCCTGACCCATCTTGGCTAAAGCCCTGAGCTACATATTTAAGAGACATTTTACCCCCTTTCATTGATGGATTACAGCCTAAGCTTTTTTTCTTGACATAGGGTAGAATAAATATTAGCGTGAACGCACAAAACTTAAAAAAACTATAAACTTCTTAGTTTTTGATTTTATTAGGTTTTTTAAATTTATTGATTTTTAATAAATTTTGTGTTATCGTTAACGCAGAACCATGGAAAAGAAGATAACAATAAAAGATATTGCTCGAATAGCGAAAGTGTCTCATACTACGGTTTCAAGGGCACTGAATGACAAATCACGGATACATCCCAAAACAAAAGAGAGGATCCTCTCTATTGCCAAAGAGCTGAACTATCAACCCAATTTTTTTGCTCGAAGTTTGGTGACAAGACGAACCAGGATATTGGGTTTAGTCATTACCACCATCGCCAATCCATTTTATACAGAACTCGCACAAGGGATCGAAACGACGGCCAGAAGCCTGGGCTATAATATCATCCTCTGCAGTACTGACTATGAACTTTCAATCGAAAAACAGTATATTGATATGTTGCGAAACAAAGGAGTGGATGGGATTATTTTTACTTCCGCCCATCTCGGCGATCCTAATATCATTGAATTGGCAGAGGAAGGATTCCCCTTGATATTGGTCAATCGTAGAACTTATCACCCCATCGTAAAAGATAAGGTGGATTATGTGGGCGTGGATAACGTTTTGGGTGGTTATTTGGCCGTAGAACATCTAATCAGACTCGGACACGAACGTATTGGAATTATTGGGGGTTCATCAGAATCCTCCGTAGGGTTTGAACGTGTGGAGGGCGGGAAGAGGGCATTTGAAACTTATGGGTTAGAAGTGAAGGAGGAATATTTTTTGGAGGGAGATTTTTTAAAGGAGTCTGGCTATCAGGGAGGTAAGAGATTCTTAAAGATGGAGAAACCCCCAACCGCCATTTTTGCAACCAACGATTACATGGCCTTGGGAACTTATCAGGCCCTCTTAGAAGAGGGAATAAGGATTCCCGAGGAGATCGCATTGGTTGGATTTAATGATATTGAATTTACATCGATGAGGGGAATTGAACTCACCACGATTGGACAAAAGAAGTACGAGATGGGCGCATTGGCAGTAAAAAAATTGGTGGAAAGGATTGAAGGCGATAGGACGGGATCTCCAAAGGAAATTATTTTAGAACCTGAGTTGATCATTCGAAAGACGTGTGGGTTTCATCTGAAACGGTATCAAATCGACTCTAAAGAAAATCGTCCATCCTTCGTCGTCGAACGTCCACTATATGAGGAGGGGATTCTATGAGGAGAAAGAAGATTTCCATTATTGGCGCAGGGTTCGTCGGAGCGACTGCAGCGCACTGGGCAGCCGAAAAAGAGTTGGGAGATGTGGTGTTGGTGGACATCATTGAAGGGTTACCGCAGGGGAAAGCCCTCGATCTCTTCCAGGCAGGCCCCATCGAGGGGTTTGATGCCAGAGTGATTGGAACCAATGGATATGAAGAGACAAGGAATTCTGATGTGGTGATCGTTACCTCAGGCGTTCCGCGAAAGCCTGGCATGAGCCGGGAGGATTTGTTAGAGATCAACAAGAAGATCATTGAATCAGTGGTCCAAGAGGTGGTAGAAAGATCTCCCGAGGCTATTCTGATCATCGTCACCAACCCTCTGGATACGATGACCTACCTCGCCTTTCGAAAAAGCGGGTTTCCCAAACAGAGGGTCATGGGGATGGCAGGGATTCTGGATACGGCAAGGTTTAAGGCTTTTATTGCTATGGAGGTAGGCGTATCGGTAGAGGATATTCAGGCCCTTCTCTTAGGAGGCCATGGGGATGAGATGGTTCCACTTCCTCGCTACACTACCATAAGCGGAATTCCGCTTTCCCATTTCCTTCCGAAAGAGGCCATTGATCGTCTGGTGGACCGGACCCGGAAAGGTGGAGGGGAGATTGTTAATCTCCTCAAAACAGGAAGTGCTTTTTATGCGCCCTCGGCAGCAGCGGTTCAAATGACTGAGGGAATTCTCAAGGATAAGAAACGAATTCTCCCTTGCTGTGTCTACCTCGATGGGGAGTATGGGTTAAAGGATATCTGTTTTGGCGTTCCCATCAAGTTAGGAGCAGGGGGGGTGGAATCCATCATCGAACTTCCATTGACCGATGAGGAGAGAGCCCTGGTCGCAAAGTCTGCAGAGAGTGTGAAAAAGAGCATTTCAGAGTTGAAATTATAAAGCATCAACCCTAAAGGGTTGAGTTACATGAAACCGAGACTGTAACTCAGGGCTTTAGCCCTAAATGGAGTTGGGAGATGCGTGAGATCGATGTGAAGTGGATCACTGAAAAGGTGAGAGACCTCTGTATGGAGGCCAATACAGACCTGGGAGAGGATGTCCTTCAGGCATTTGACCAGGCTATCCAAAAAGAAGAATCTCCACTTGGTATCGAGATTTTAAAAGAGTTGAAAGAGAATGCCCGAATTGCAAGAGAAGAAAAAGTGGCCATCTGCCAAGATACGGGGTATGCCGTGATCTTTATCGAACTGGGACAGGATGTCCATTTAGTAGGAGGGAATCTCAAGGAGGCAATCTTTGAAGGGGTTCGCCAGGGATATCGGGATGGGTATCTCCGAAAGTCAATCTGCCACCCCTTCACCCGTGTGAATACAGGTGACAATACCCCTGCCGTTATCCACACGGAAATCGTTCCGGGAGACAGGGTAAAGATCACTGTGGCTCCTAAAGGGGGGGGCAGTGAAAATATGAGTCGAGTCGTCATGCTTACCCCATCGGATGGGATCGAGGGAATCAAACGATATGTGGTTCAGAGGGTAAAGGAGTCGGGTTCAAATCCCTGCCCCCCCACGATTGTCGGAGTGGGGATTGGTGGCACCTTTGAAATGGCAGCCCTTCTTGCAAAAAAGAGCCTGCTGAGGCCTCTTGGGAGCAGAAATCCCGATCCGGATCTGGAAAGGCTAGAGTCGGAGATTTTAGAGGAGATCAATCGATTGGGTATTGGACCGCAAGGTCTGGGAGGACGGATGACCTCTCTGGCTGTTCACATTCTGATGATGCCCTGTCATATAGCCAGTTTTCCTCTGGCCGTGAACATCCAGTGCCATGCGCAGAGGCATAAAGAGATTGTGATTTAGGAAGAGATCGTATTTATATGGAGGAATTTATGACCGATGCCATTCGTTTAAAAACTCCCTTGACGGATGAGGATCTGGAGAGGTTAAAGATCGGTGACCGCGTTCTTATCAGCGGGACCATTTACACCGGGAGGGATGCGGCCCATAAGAGACTTTTTGACCTATTGAAAGAGGGAAAGGAACTTCCCTTCGATATCAAAGGCCAGATCATCTATTATGTGGGCCCCACCCCTACCAGGCCTGGAGGGGTCTTTGGCTCTGCAGGGCCCACCACCAGTTACCGGATGGATGCCTACACCCCTGTTCTCATTGAAAAAGGGTTGAAAGGGATGATCGGTAAGGGAATGCGGTCTGACGAAGTCAAAGGGGCGATGAAAAAGTATAAAGCAGTCTATTTTGCTGCCACTGGAGGGGCAGGTGCTCTTTTGGCCAAGAAGGTGAAGAAGGCTGAGGTAGTGGCTTATGAAGATCTGGGACCAGAAGCCATCCGGAGGTTAGAAGTTGAAGACCTTCCCGTCATTGTCATCAACGATGTCAGAGGGAATGACCTCTATATCGAAGGGGAAAGAAAATACTGTAGAGAATAGGTGAATGGGAATTTTTCCAAACTTTGGCCTTATCCTCACCCTATTTTATATTGGAGGTGTTTTGTGATGGATAAAGTAAATCCTGGATCCTTAAAGGCATGGTTGATTCTTCCTCGTTTTCATTTCATCCCCCTGACGATTATCCTGGTTTCTTTGGGCACCGCCATTGCGGCCTATGAAGGGTATTTCCATTTTGGTCATTTTATCCTGGCCATGGTTGGCTCCCTTCTCGTTCACATGACCGTCAACGTGATCAATGACTATTATGATTATGTGAGTGGGATTGACCTCCATACTCAGAGGACCCCTTTCAGTGGGGGCAGTGGCGTTCTTCCAGAAGGACTTCTTAAACCCAAACAGGCTTTTTGGTTTGCGACCATCTGTTTATTGATTGCCATAGGGATTGGCATCTATTTTGTAATCACCAAGGGGTGGCTCCTTTTCCCATTGCTTCTTCTGGCTGGATTTTCTGCCTATTTCTATAATGTCTATATTGCGAAATGGATGATGGGTGAACTTTTCGCAGGACTGAATTTCGGGCCATTGATCGTTTTAGGCTCCTATTTTGTCCAGACAGGAAGATACAGCTGGGAGACTTTATTCGCATCGATTACGCCCGGTCTTCTCACCTCAAATCTCCTTTTCTTGAATGAGTTTCCAGACCGGGAGGCCGATCTCAAGGGTGGAAGGAGGCATTTGGTTATTGTCCTGGGTAAGGAGAAAGCCCGATATCTTTTCATCCTCATCCTCCTGGCCTCCTATCTTTTTATTGTGCTCGGTGTGGTGACCAAGATGATGCCTGTTCTTACCCTCATAGGTTTGGGAACAATTCTCTTTGGGTGGAAGGCGATGAAAGGGGTTTTCGCTTACTATAATGATACCTATCGGCTTATCCCAGCACTGGGAATGAATGTGATCACGATTCTTGGAACTCAAGCCCTTTTGACCATCGGATATCTGGGGGCCCTTTGGATGAAGTCCTAAAGAGGTGGAAAGAGCATGAAGATCGAACTGACGAGACATAAGGTTCACAATGAATTTGCAAAAAAAGTAGAGTTGATCAGTGGACAGAACCTCTTTGCCTGTTACCAATGTGGAAATTGCACCGCTGGGTGCCCAGTGGCCTTCGCCATGGAGGTCGGTCCCCATGAAGTCATCCGATATACCCTCCTTGGCTTAGAAGAAGAGGTCCTTCGGGTCAATACGTTTTGGCTTTGCGCCTCCTGCCTTCAGTGCACCTCGAGGTGCCCTAAGGGGATCGATATCGCAAGGGTGATGGATGCCCTAAGGATGGTGGTTTTAAGGAAGAAGGAAAGAAAGGATTATATCCAGATTTCTGAATTCCCCGAAGGATTTTTAGAAAGGGTTCCACAGATCGCCTTTATCAGTGGATTTCGAAAGTTTCTTTCATAGGGGCAAAGGGCATAGCCATATGGAGGCACCAGATCGCAAGCACCCAATCTCAAATAAATTTCAATCGCCCAGATTCAAAACCCCTCACCCCAGCGCCCCAGGGGAGAAGGGAAAGGTGAGGGGCGGTCATTTGAAATTGGAGTTTATTTAGAATTTGTGATTTGGGAATTGGAAGGAGTTTTTAATGGATTATCTCTATTTTCCTGGATGCACGCTCTATACGAAAGCAAAGAATTTTGATCAGACCGCTCGCAACTGTTCCCTTCTTCTCGGTTTTGAACTTAAGGAACTCAGGAGTTGGACCTGTTGTGGAGCGACCTTCCCCTTGGCTACGGATAACCTCATGGCCCTTCTTCCCCCTTCAAGGATTTTGGCGACAGCCAGGGAGGAAGGAACCGCTCTGACCACCCTCTGTGCGGTATGCTTTAACGTGATCAAGAGGACGAACCGGCTGTTTAGAGAGGATGCGGAGAAGAGGGAGAAGATCAACCACTTTATCGAAAAGAACTATCAAGGGGATCTTCGAGTCGTCCACTATTTGGAGATCCTAAAGAACGATATTGGGTTTTCCCAGATCAAGGAAAGGGTGAAAAAACCCCTGGAGGGGATCAAGGCAGCGGCCTATTATGGCTGTATGCTTCTAAGGCCTTTTGAGGAGATGGAGTTTGATGATAAAGAGAGGCCCCATCTCTTTGAAGCCCTTTTGGAGGCCTTAGGGGCCACCCCCATTGATTTTCCTTATAAGATTGAGTGTTGTGGATCTTTTCAATCGGTTGGTTCCCCAGAGGTGGCCACCGAGTGCGCCTATAAAATCTTAACCTCTGCCATTCGAAATGGAGCAGAGATTGTCGTTTCCACCTGCCCCATGTGTACCTTCAACATCGATCACAAACAGGCGGATATCCAGGAGAAATATTTAGATTATCGCACCATTCCCGTCCTCTATTTTACCCAACTCCTTGGATTGGCTATGGGACTGGATTATCGGACATTAGGGTTTGAACAGAATTTTATTGATCCCTTACCCTATTTGAGGTCGAAGGGTTTGGTTTAGAGAAAGAATTGGGTATGGCGGTCTCTTCCAATGGGTTTATTAAGAAGGCGATGGTCATCGGTGGAGGGATTGCAGGAATTTCTGCCTCCATTGACCTGGGAAACGCCGGATATGAAGTTGTCTTAGTTGAAAAACTTCCTTCGATTGGTGGACGGATGCTTCAGCTCTCAGAAACCTTTCCAACGCTGGACTGCGCCCAATGCACACTCACCCCCAAGACCGTTGAGACCGGTCAGCACCCGCATATTCGACTTTTGACCTATTCTGAAGTAGAGGAGGTCAAAGGAAGGGCTGGGGATTTTAGGGTAACGGTCCGAAGGAAGGCGAGTTATGTGGATTGGGAGAAATGCACTGGTTGTGGCCTCTGTCAAGAGAAGTGCCCATCGAAGAACCCTTCTGAATTTGACCGAGGCATGGGATTAGGAAAGGCCATTTATACGTTGTCACCTCAAGCGGTTCCGAATAAGCCTGTCATCAACCCTTCCTACTGTCGTTATTTCAAAGAGGGTAAATGCAGAGTGTGCGAAAAGGTTTGTCCTGTCAAAGCCATTAATTATGAGCAGAAGGATTGGTTTATTGAAGAGCGAGTTGGAGCCATCATTGTTGCGGTAGGGTTCGATCTGATCCCCCTCCATCGGTTTGGAGAATATGGATATGGGACGATTTTAGATGTGATCGATGGCCTTGCCTTTGAAAGGCTCAATTCGGCCTCTGGTCCGACCAATGGTGAGATCCGAAGACCCTCCGATAGAAGAATCCCAAAAGAAGTCGTTTTCATTCAGTGTACTGGTTCAAGGGATCCTGAACGTTATATGCCTTATTGTTCCAGGGTCTGTTGTATGTATACGGCTAAACATGCCCGGCTCTATAAACACAAAGTTCACGATGGCCAAGCCTATATCTTCTATATGGATATACGTTCAACCGGAAAAGGGTATGAGGAGTTCATCCAGCAAAGTATGGAAGAAGGAGGGATTCTTTATTTGAGGGGAAGGGTTTCACGAGTATTTCAGGAGGGGGAGAAGATATGGGTTTGGGGGGTGGATACCCTCACCGGAAAGAAAGTGGAGGTTTCTGCTGAAATGGTAGTTTTGGCCACGGCAATGACCCCTCAGCCAGAAGCGAAAGAATTGGCCGGGAAGTTAGGGATCGAAGCGGATCAATATGGTTTCTTAACTGAAGCAGAAAGAAAACTCAGACCTGTGGAGACCCATGTAGAAGGGATCTACCTTGCAGGATGTGCTCAAGGGCCTAAAGACATTGCAGATACTGTGGCCCATGCGAATGCCGCTGCCAGCAAAGTCCAGGGGCTTTTTGCAAGACATTAAAGGATAATATCGAAATTCGAAAGGACGAAATCCGGAACCAGCACGAATTTCTAAAATACGAATGACCCAATCAGAAGAAGATTCTTTTGAATTTTGAAGTTTGAATTTAGGATTTGTTTCGAGTTTCAATATCCGAGTTTCGGGTTTATTCGTAAACGGTATCCTTAAGTTCAGGAGAAGTGGGACCTATAAAAATCGGAACATGAAGAAGTTAGGCGTTTTTATCTGTCATTGCGGAGTCAATATCGCTGGCACCGTTGACGTCAAGCGCATCGCCGAGGAGATGGGAAAGATTACGGATGTGGCCCACAGCATCGACTATATCTATATGTGTTCGGACCCGGGCCAACAACTCATTCGCGAGGCCATTCAAAAAAAGGGGTTAGAAGGGGTGGTGGTCGCCTGTTGTTCCCCAAGTATGCATGAGAATACCTTTCGAAAGGCAGTCAAATCGGAGGGGATGAACCCCTATCTCTGTGAGATTGCAAATATCCGAGAGCAGTGTAGTTGGGTACACCAGAAGGAGAAGGAGGAGGCCACCCGAAAGGCGAAAGAGATTATCCTGGCCACTCTGGAGAAGTTGAGGAGAAATGAGGAACTGGAAGCCATTGCGATGAGCGTCCACCGTAGGGTTCTGGTCCTCGGAGGTGGAATTGCAGGAATCATTGCCTCCCTTGATCTGGCAGAAGGGGGATATGAAGTGATTCTCTTAGAGAGAGAACCTGCCTTGGGTGGGCATATGGCCCAGCTTTCCTTGACCTTTCCAGATCTTCATCCTGCCTTCCCAAACCTGATCGCCAAAGCCCAGGAGGTAGAGAGACACCCAAAGGTCGATCTTTACTGCTTTTCCGAATTGGAAGAGGTGAAAGGGTTTGTCGGAAATTTCGATTTGGTCATTCGGAGAAAAGCCACCTATGTGGATTGGGAGAGATGTAATGGTTGTGGTCTCTGCATCGAGGGTTGCCCTGTGGAGTACCCCTCCTCCTTCGAGAGGGGGCTGGGGATGAGGAAGGCGATCGATTTTCTCTATCCTCATGGTATTCCCCAAAAACCTACGATCCATCGCGACAGGTGTAAATACTTTCTGGATGAGAGTTGCCGAAACTGTGAAGAGGTTTGTCCTCAAAAGGCGATCGTTTTTGAGCAGACCGATGAAAAGATTCAGAAAAAGGTGGGTGCCATCGTGGTGGCCACAGGTTATGACCTTTTTCCAAAGGAGGAACTGGGCGAATATGGCTATGGGGAGATCCCTGATGTGGTGGACGGGCTTACCTTTGAACGGATGCTTTCTTTAGAGGGGCCAACCCAGGGAAAGATCCTTCGGCCTTCTGATGGGAAGATTCCCAAGGAAATGGTTTTTATCCAGTGTGTCGCATCTAGAGATCCAGATCGATATATGCCTTACTGTTCCAGAATCTGCTGTATGTATACTGCCAAGCAAGCGAAGATGTATAAGGAGAAGGTTCCCGATGGGCAACCCTATATTTTCTATATGGACATCCGTTCCGATTGCAAAGGCTATGAGGAATTTCTTCAAAAGACGATTGAGGAAAAGGGCCTTCTCTACCTTCGGGGCCGTGTCTCAAGGGTTTTTCAGGAGGATGGGAAAGTGAAAGTTTTGGGTGTGGATACCCTTACAGGAAGGATGGTCGAGCTCTCCGCCGATATGGTCGTATTGGCCACAGCCGTTGTTCCGAGCCATGGGATAAAAGATCTGGCTGCCAAACTAAGGGCCACTGTTGATCGCCATGGATTTTTAACCGAAGCCCATATTAAACTCTATCCGGTGGAGAGTTCAACCAAAGGGATCTATCTGGCTGGCTGTGGACAAGGGCCTAAGGATATTTCCGATACAGTTTCTCAGGCTTCCGCCACGGCCAGTAAAATTCAGGCCCTACTCTCCACGGACAAACTTCTCCAGGACCCTCTAATTGCATTGGTGGATGAGGGAATCTGTAGTGGCTGTGGGATCTGTGTAGCGGTCTGTCCCTATGAGGCAAGAGAGATTGATCCCCATCGTGGGGTATCTGTGGTTCACAGTGCCCTTTGCCAGGGATGTGGTGCCTGCGTTTCCGCTTGCCCAAATTTTGCTTGTGAGTTAAGAAATAGTTCATCCACCCAGACCCTCAGGATGGTGGATATTTTTATATAAAAAGAGGTGACCTGTGTCGGTGATCTGATTCAGAGAAAAGAGGAGAGGGGAGAGGATAAGGATTCCAGAGCCAGCCCCTCGGGACACGACACTTTTTAATGGAGGAAAGAATGGAAACTCTATCCCCCATGGGGAAGGCTGAAATGAGCTTTCTGGAGGAGGTAAAAAGAAAGAGTGGAGAAGACCTAAGCCTTTGTTATCAGTGCCTCAAGTGCACCGCAGGCTGTCCAACGGCTCCTCATATGGATATTCGTCCAAATAATATCATTCGGATGATCCAGATGGGAATGAAAAGGGAGGTGTTGGAAAGTCGGGCCATCTGGCTTTGTGTTTCCTGTGAGACCTGCGGAACGAGATGCCCGAATGAGATTGACATTGGTGTCCTCATGGACTGCTTAAGGGAGATGGCCATTGAGGAGGGAATTCCAGTACAGGAGAGAAATATTTTACTTCTTCATCAGGCATTTGTTCAGAGCATCCGTAGGGGAGGAAGGGTTCATGAGGCCACGATGTTGATCGATTACAAACTGAGAAGTAAAGATTTCATGACCGATTTGATCCCAGGATTGAAACTTTTTTTGAAAGGCAAAATTCCATTGCTCCCCAGTTTCATTAAGGGACGGGACGAGATTAAAAGGATATTTGAGAGATGTCAAACCAAAATAAAGGAATAGATGATTTGGAGGTTCGGAATGAAATTTTCTTACTTTCCGGGTTGCACAGACCACTCCACCTCCTATGAATATGGACGTTCCACCCTCTCAGTGCTTGAGGCGTTGGGAGTGGAGTTGGTGGAGATTGAGGACTGGAACTGTTGTGGGGCAGCGGCTACCCACAGTATTAATCATCTTCTTTCCCTATGCCTTCCTGCACGAAACATCTCGAAGGCTCAATCAGCCCAGGCAGGGCCTCTGGTGGTCCCCTGTGCAGGATGTTTCAATATGCTGAAAAGAACCGAGTATGTCTTTAAGAATGACGAGGCCAAGCGGAAGGAGATCGAAGAGATCGTTGGATTTACTTACCAGCCCTCTTTTGAGATTTTAGCCCTTATGGATGTCGTTCTCAATCGAATAGGGTTGGAGAAGGTGAGGGAGAGGGTAAAAAGGCCTCTTAAGAATTTAAAGACCGCTTGCTACTATGGGTGCGCTTTGGTCCGTCATCCTAAGATCACCCATTTCGATGACCCCGAAAACCCTCAATCGATGGACCGTCTGATGAAGGCCTTGGGGGCAGAACCTGTCGAGTGGTCCTATAAGAATGATTGTTGCGGTGCAGACCTGGCCCTAACCCATGGGGATATCGTAAGAGAATTGGTAGGAAGAATTGTATCGATGTCCCAGGAGGCAGGGGCCCAATGCATCGTGACCTCCTGTGGTCTTTGTCAGGCCAATCTGGAGATGAGACAGGATTTGGGCGTTCCCATCTTCTACTTCACGGAGTTGATGGGAGTGGCCTTTGAGGTGGATGGGAGAGATCGATGGTGGGGGAAACATGTGATTTCTCCGAAGGGATTATTGGAATCGTTGAAATTGGTTTAGAATAATTTTTCCTTTCCCTACTGGGAATTTGAGAGGATAAGGATGGCGCAAGAGAAGATAAGAGGTGATAAGAGTTCAGTATTGGTGATGGGGGCAGGGATTTCGGGAATGCAATCTGCCCTTTTGCTGGCCGAGATGGGGACAAAGGTTTTTCTTCTGGAGCAGGGGCCTGCCATTGGAGGGTATTTTCCCCTTCTGGATAAGACATTTCCCACCAACTCTTGCGGAGTCTGTTTTATGAGTCCGACTCCACCTGCCTTTTGCCCCATCTACGAATGCCATCTTCACGACAACATCGAACTCCTCCCTTATTCTGAGGTGGTGGACGTCCAGAAAAATGAAGGGGGTTTCGAGGTGACCATCCTTCGCAAACCTCGATTGATAGACCCCGAAAGGTGTACCCTCTGCGAGGCCTGCATCAATGTTTGCCCGGTAGAAGTGGAAAGGGAGTTTGGAGGGGGTCTTGAAAAACGGAAGGCAATCTACCTTCCTTTTCCTCAAGCCATCCCTCACAGTCTGGTTATCGATCCAAAGACCTGTATCCGATGTGGAGAGTGTGTAAGGGTGTGTAGCCCCGGAGCCATTGATCTCGATATGCAAGGGAAAGAGGAGAGGGTGGAAGTGGGAGCTATTATCTTGGGGTTTGGGTTTGAACCCTTCTGGGCGCAGAGAAAAGGAGAGTATGGGTTCGGTCGATACTCCAATGTTCTCACCAGTATTCAGTTCGAAAGGATGCTTTCTACCTCCAGTCCTACCCAGGGTCTTCCCATCCGAATCTCCGATGGGAAAGAGATGAAACAGATCGCCTTTATCCAGTGTGTCGGATCACGGGACCCTTCCAGCGGTCAGGATCACTGTTCCACAATTTGTTGTATGTATGCTACAAAGCAAGCGATGATTGCCAAGGACCGCTGTCCAGATCTCCAAGTAGATATCTTCTATATGGATATTCGACCCATGGGGAAGGATTATGAGCGTTACTATGAGAGGGCCAAAAACGAATATGGAGTGAGGTATATCCGAAGCGCCATCTCATCGATTAAAGAACTTCAGCAGAGCAAGAATCTTTTAATCACCTATGTCAAGGAAGATGGGAGCTTTGAAGAAAGGGAGTTCGACGCCGTTATCCTTTCTGTAGGCTTTACTCCCCCCCCTATGGTAAGAGAATTAGCCAATAAAATCGGTCTTCAATTGAATCCTCAGGGGTTTTGTCAGACCGACGAATTCAAACCTGCTCAGACCTCGGTGAAAGGGGTTTTCGTTGGAGGGGCTTTCAGAAATCCAAGAGATATTCCAGAGACAGTGGTGGAGGGGGCAAGCGCAGCAGCAATGGCAGGCTCCTACCTTTCTTCCAATCGCCAACCTGTTCTCCCCAAAGAGTATCCTGCAGAAGGGGCATTGGGGGAGGAGATCCCCAAGATAGGAGTCTTTCTCTGCCATTGTGGAGAGGAGTTGAAAAAGACCCTTTCCTTCTTCGACCTCCTCTTGGAGACAAAATTACTTCGAGAAGTGGTTCATGTGGAAGAGGTCGGGTTGGCCTGTCTCACCGATGATCTTGAACTGATCAAGAGACGGATTGGAGAACATGGTCTCAATCGAGTTGTGATCGCAGGTTGTTCATTAAGAGAGATTCGAAAGGCCATGGAAGAGATGGCCAGGGGAATGGGATTTAACCCTTATCTGATCGAATATGCCAACCTCAGGGAGCAATGTGTATTTGTCCATCGGGATCAACCTAAGCAGGCCACCGAAAAGGCAATGGCGCTCATCAAAATGGCAGTCGAGAGGGCCAGAAGAATTCAACCCATTAGAAAAGAAAAAGCGAAGGTCATTCCAAAAGGATTGGTGGTTGGGGGAGGCCTTGCGGGAATGACCGCCTCCCTTCAACTTGCCAAACAGGGATATGAGGTCTATTTAGTCGAAAAAGAAGGGGTGTTGGGAGGAAACTTAAGAGGTTCCTTCTACACGTTAAAGGGGTCAAACCCTCAGAGTCTTTTAAATGACCTGATAACCCAGATAGAAAGCCACAACTCGGTCCATCTCTTCTTAGAAGCCGAAGTGATCGGTTTTGAAAAACAGAATGGTCATTACCGAACGAGGATTCGGCATCAGGGAGAGGAGAAGGTTCTTGAGCATGGGGCTTTAATCCTTGCTACCGGTGGGAGAGAAGTGGTGGCCAAAGGGTATCTCTATGGAGAGGATCCAAGGGTGATCACCCAACGGCAGTTGGAGAAGATGATCCACCTGAATGAGAAAGGGTTGGAAGGAGTGCGGTCCTTAGTCATGATTCAGTGTGTGGGTTCAAGGGATGAGGCCCATCCCTACTGCAGTCGGATCTGTTGTGGCCATGCGATTAAGAACGCGCTTAAATTAAAAGAACGAGATCCTCACCTGAATATTTATATCCTTTATCGAGATGTAAGGACTTATGGGTTTTATGAGACCTATTATTATGAAGCTCGACGTCAAGGGGTTATCTTCATTCGATATGATTTGGACAACAAGCCAGAAGTGTCCAAGAATAATGGAAATATTCAGGTGTCACTCTGGGACCCTGCGATGGGGGTTCGGGTCTCCCTCCCTGCTGATTACGTTGTTTTAAGTACTGGAGTTGAGCCCAATGATATTCAGGGATTGGCCAAGATATTCGATCTTGAACTCAATGAGGAGGGTTTCTTCTTAGAGGCCAACCCTAAGTCAGCCCCTCTCGATTCAGTGGACAGGGGGAAGTTCTTCTGTGGGCTCTGTCATTCGCCTAATTTGCCTAATGTTATTGAGGACGTGATCTCTCAGGGGAATGCGGTAGTCGCAAGGGCCAGCGCCATTTTATCCAAAGAGTCCATCGAGGAGAAGCCTTATCTGGCTTATGTGATTAAGAGGCTCTGTTGTGGATGTGGTCTCTGTGTTACGGTTTGCCCTTATGAGGCAAGGGTTATTAATGAAGAGGAAGGAAAGGCTGAAGTGATTGGGGCACTCTGTCAGGGATGTGGGTCCTGTGTAGTGGTCTGTCGGAATGCAGCCTCCCAGCAGAGAAACTTTGAGAAGGAACTGAATCTGGCTGTGATCAATGAAGCGATCGACTGAAGGCGATAGAGGGTTAAGGAGCGGTCGTCTCGACCTTGAGGTTTAAGGCTAAAGATTTTGCCTCCAACCTTAAGCGAAGCGATCCTCAAACGAAGTGATCCTTGAGCTTAGGAGGAAATCATGGCTGAATTTGAACCGAGGATTGTGGCGTTTCTTTGTCATTGGTGTACCTATACTGGGGCAGACCTGGCCGGAACAACCCGTCAGCAATATCCACCGAACATCCGCATCATTCATTTGATGTGTTCAGGAGCCGTGGATTCCATTTATGTCCTGAAGGCTCTGATCGATGGGGCAGATGGAGTATTGATCGGAGGTTGCCATCCAGGAGACTGCCATTACCAGACTGGAAACTATAAGGCTCGAAGAAGGGTGGCGATTCTTAAAGGGATCCTTAACGAGTTAGGGTTCACAGAGGATCGAATCTGGCTCAGGTGGATCAGTGCCAGTGAAGGGAAACTCTTTGCGGATACGGTGACCAAGATGGTTGAGGAATTAAAGAAGATGGGTCCAAATCCTATGAAACAACTCTGGAATGCGTGAAAATAGAACTTTAAGGCGTGAATCGTGGTTGGTGAATCGTAAAAACCCTTTAGCGACTCACAATTCACCAATTACGAATCATGAGAAGGATGAAAGGAGATTCGCCAAAGATGGCTAAGAAAACGATGATAAAAGTGGAGCATGGAAGAACAGAGGAGAGGGTCCTTGGCCTTTTAAAATCCCTTTTAAAGGAAGAGGTGGTGGAAGCGATCTTAATTCCAAAACGTCTTCCTTCTCAAGACGGATATGTTCAAACCTTAATAAGAGATCCGGAGAAGTTGGAGGGAGGGTGTATCCTTTCACCCACGATGCCGGTTCAATCGGCGAGGGTGGTCTCCAATCTCAGTATCAAAAATTTAGGGAAGAAGGTCGCTGCGGTATTGAAAGCCTGTGAGATCAGAGCGACAGTGGAATTAGCGAAATTTCTCCAGGTGAAATTGGATCACCTCTACCTCATTGGAGTGGATTGTCCAGGTACCTTCGAGGTGGCCGATTATCGCCAAATGGTTCAAGAGGGGAAGGGAGGCGATTCCCTTACCTTGGAGTTACTTAAAGGAATGGAAGGGGGTGAGATCGTTCCACCTTCAGGCTATTCTTTCCGCACCGCCTGCCAGATGTGTGAATACCCAGTGGCCCATGCCGATATAAACCTTCGATTGTTTGGATATAAAACCGATCAGGAGATTGGAATTGAAGTAAAAGAACCTCTCGCCAAAGAAATTGAAGAGAAAGGGATTTTTTCCTTTTCTGAAAGCGGTTCAGGACAAAAAAGCGAGGTTCTGGATAGACTCATCGGAGAGAGGATTAGGAAACGAGATACCCTTTTTCAAGAATTTAAAGGGATGGTCACAGACCTTGGGGCCTTTTTAGACCGATTCTCCACCTGCATTCGTTGTCACAATTGCATGGTTTCCTGCCCCATTTGTTATTGTAAGGAGTGTGTCTTTCGAACAGCGATCTTCGAACATGATGGAGATCAGTTTCTCCGATGGGCAGATAGAAAGGGGGGGATCCGAATGCCTACGGACACCCTTATCTTCCACCTTATTCGAATGTCGCATATGGTCACTTCCTGCATCGGGTGTGGGCTTTGTGATAGCGCCTGTCCGAACAAATTACCTGTCGCTACTCTCTTCCGTAGTGTAGGAGATAGGATTCAAAAGATGTTTAATTATGTTCCTGGTCGAGATGTCAATGAGACGCCACCGGTCGCCTCCTTTAAAGAGGACGAATTAAAGATCGAATCCGGAGCCCTTTAAACCGTGAAATACGAAGTACGAAATCCCTGCCTGCGGCAGGCAAAATTCGAGGCAAGGATGTCAAATTCTAAACTCGAAACCCGAAACTCTAAACAAACGCAAACCTCAAAACCTGTATGGATTAGAAAATATTTGGTTCAATTATTGAGAATTGATAAACTTATCACTTAAGTCTTAGAGGTTAAATTTGTTTAGGATTTAGAGTTTAGTGTTTAGAGGCTAAACGACTCGGGTTTTCGATATTCGAATTTTGAAATTATATTTAAGGTATGTAGAATTAGGAGGCACCAATGGAAGTGCAAGAGGGTAAAAAGGAAGAACTGGTTCCTATCTTTATCATGGGAAAACGATATGAGGTTCCTTCTTCCCTGACGATTCAAAAGGCCATGGAGTATGCGGGATATCAGTTGATTCGGGGTTGCGGGTGTCGAGGAGGAATCTGTGGCGCCTGTGGGACCGTCTATCGATTTGCCGGAAGTTACAAGATTGAGGTAGGATTGGCCTGCCAAACCGTGGTTCAGCCCAATATGTATCTCACCCAGATCCCGTTCTTTCCGGCAACCAAAAGCATCTACGATATCGAGAAGGTAAAACCAACCATCGAAACATTGGTGAAGGCTTACCCTGAACTCTTAAGGTGTCTTCAGTGTAATACCTGTACCAAGTCCTGCCCTATGGATATTGAGGTGATGGACTATATTGCCGCAGCCATGAGGGGGGATATTACCCGATTGGCAGAACTCTCTTTTGATTGTGTGATGTGTGGGCTCTGTACTGCTCGATGTCCTGCGGAGATCTGTCAGTATAACATTGCTATTTTAGGTCGGAGGCTTTATGGAAAATACATTGCCCCCAAGGCAGAGCATCTTGCTTCAATGGTTAAGGAAGTCGAGAGGGGGAAGTATGAGCAGATGCTCCGGGGCCTGATGGATACAGATGAAGAAACGTTAAAAAAACTCTATGATGAAAGGGAGATTGAACCCGAACAGGCGGAGGAAGACTGGACGCCAAAAGAGAAAACCTACCTATAGAAAGCCTAAAACATTGAGCAAAGAGCAGGGAGTAAAGATCGTTTTTGACTCTATGCCCTTTGCCCTATGCTAATGGAGTTGGAGGTTTTATGGCTTATCCCAGAGAATTAAGAGAGTTGATTAAGAAGGTTGAGGCCACCCGGCCCATGAGGATTGAAAAAAAGAGAAGGGGGGAAGAATTCCCGATGCTCACCTTAAAAGAGAGGGAAGAGCGGTTGAGAAAGTATCACCCCGATTTTAAGGAGGGAGCGAGAAGGGAGATCCGAGTTGGACCCAATAAAGGTTATGCGATCTCTCCCGAAATTGTCGATCTCTTGGAGGCACGGAGTCGGGTCAACCCCGATCGGGTCGATCTCACCAAGATCGCCTATGAGACGGATGTGCTTATTATCGGAGGAGGCGGGGCAGGGACGGCTGCTGCCCTTACCGCTCAGGAAAACGGAGTAAAAGTATTAATCGCCACTAAATTAAGACACGGAGATGCTAATACCATGATGGCAGAAGGGGGAATCCAGGCGGCAACCAAAGGGACCAAAGATTCTCCCTATTACCATTATCTCGATGTCATGGGTGGGGGCCATTTTAAGAATGTGCCAGAATTGGTCTATACCCTTGTTACCGAAGCCCCAAAAGTATTGGCTTGGTTAGAAAATCTTGGGTGTATGTTCACGAAGTTTCCAGATGGCAATCTGAAATCACTCCATGGGGGTGGAACCTGCCGAAAACGGATGCATTATGCCGCGGATATCACTGGTGCAGAGATTATGAGGACCCTAAGGGATGAGGCGAGGAATCGAGTGGAGGACATTAAAGTCCTGGAGTTTTCTCCTGCGGTGGAGCTCATCCTCAATGAACATGGACATTGCGCAGGCGCAGTCCTCTATAACCTTGAGACAGAAGAGTATTTCATCGTCAAGGCAAAAGCAGTCATTATGGCGACAGGAGGTTCAGGGAGACTTCACATTCAAGGGTTTATGACCACTAACCATTATGGTGCCACTGGAGATGGTCTTGTATTGGGATATCGGGCAGGAGTAAAATTATGTTTTCTTCATACGGTCCAATATCATCCCACCGGTGCTGTATTCCCTGAGCAGGCAGAAGGACTTCTGATCACAGAAAAGTTCAGAGGGGCTGGAGCAAATGCCCTTAACATTGATGGAGAACAGTTCGTCAACGAGCGGGAACCGAGAGATGTAGAATCCGCTTCTTTTATTCGGGAATGCACAGAAGTTGGGAAGGGGATTCCTACCCCAACAGGTAAGGTTGGAATCTGGCTTGATTCTCCGATGATCGATATCCTGATGGGGGAAGGTACCGTAAAAAAAGAGTTTCCAGGAAAGTACATTCTTTTTAAAAGGTTTGGAATTAATATCTCGAAGGAACCTATGCTGGTTTACCCCACCCTTCATTACCAGAATGGAGGATTAGAGTATAATAGCCGTTGTGAAACCTCCATTCCGGGGTTTTTTGCGGCCGGGGAGGTTACGGGGGGAGTCCATGGCGAGAATCGTTTGATGGGAAACTCCCTTCTCGATGTTTGCGTTTTTGGGAGGATTGCAGGAGTGAACGCTGCCCTCTATGCAAAGGAAAAGTTTAAAGATGGGAAGTTAACGCTTGACCATGTCCGAAAGTACCATAAAGAGTTAGAGGAGGCTGGGATCATTACGGACCGTGTTGCCCCGATGTTGCTTCCAGATTACTCTAACCCCAAAGTTCGGGAACGTCAACTGACCACCCACTATGTAGGCACGATCCGATAAACTTTATTGTGCGCATAGCCTTCCAGGTGTCTATTTATTATTCAATTCCCTCACAAGGAAAGAAACTGTCTCGAATAGCCCGTTCCCTTCCGCCTGAGGCGAATCAGTCTCTGCCTAAGAAGTTATACCCCTCCACAGGCGAGAACAATATGAGGAAATACTTCGGGCCTTTGGTAGAAAAGTTATTGAGCAACAATCTGTAGAATTAGCATTGGAGGAATTTCTACCTAAGGCTCCCTGAAAGTATTCGACCTCTTTATTGACATTCCATTACCTTTCTAAAAGGGAACAATATTCATGTTTTCAAAGGACGAAAAAGGGATATCAAAAGTTCAAATTTTTAAAAAATTTGCTAAACTACAGTAAAATGTATTATTGCATAACCCCCATTCTCCCATTTCGTTTTTCTCTCTTTTTTAGGAGGATAAAATTCGTTATAATATGCCCGCACAATTTTTTTATTAGAGGAGGTCAGATGAAAATTCACGAATATCAGGCTAAGGAGATTCTGAAAGGTTATGGGGTTCCAGTTCCAAAAGGGGGCGTCGCCGAACTTCCAGAGGAAGCCCGAAAGAGGGCTGAGGATCTCGGGTCAAAGACCATAGTGGTCAAGGCCCAAATCCATGCAGGGGGAAGAGGGAAAGGTGGGGGGGTCAAAGTGGTGTCCAATCCAGAGGAGGCGGAGAGGGCAGCAAGAGAGATACTTGGGATGACCCTTGTGACTCACCAGACCGGGCCGGCAGGCAAGGTAGTACGGAAGGTTTTAGTTGAAGAGGGGGTTGAAATTCAGGAAGAACTCTATTTAGGGGTCGTCCTGGACCGGTCAAAGGAATGCCTGGTCGTTATGGCCAGCCGGGAAGGGGGGGTGGAGATTGAGAAGGTTGCTGAAGAGTCCCCAGAAAAGATTATCAAAGAATGGATCGAACCTTCGGTAGGGTTAAGACCTTTTCAAGTGAATAAGATTGGCTATGGATTGGGATTTGGACCTACCCAGATAGGAAAATTAAGAAATGCCATCACAGGGCTTTATCGGGCTTTCTATGAAAAGGATTGCCTTCTTGCAGAGATTAATCCCCTTGTCCTGACTCAAGGAGGGGAGTTTGTTGCCCTCGATGCTAAAATGAATTTTGATGATAATGGCTTATATCGGCATAAAGAAATTTCTGCACTCAGAGATCCCAATGAAGAGACCCCTCTTGAGGTAGAGGCCTCCAAGTATAATTTAAATTACATCAAGTTGGATGGGAGTGTAGGGTGTATGGTTAACGGTGCAGGGCTGGCGATGGCGACGATGGATATTATAAAGGTATTGGGCGCAGAGCCTGCCAATTTTCTCGATGTTGGAGGAGGGGCCACAGTGGAGATGGTTAAAAATGGGTTTAAGATTTTAATGTCAGATCCAGACGTGAAGGTGGTTTTTATTAATATCTTTGGAGGAATTCTCCGTTGCGATACCCTGGCAAAGGGAGTGACGGAGGCGGTTAGAGAAGTGAGCGTCCGAGTTCCCATTGTCATAAGACTGGAAGGAACCAATGTGGAAGAGGGAAGAAGGATCCTCCGTGAATCAGACCTTAATTTTACCGTTGCTCTTACCATGCAGGAAGGAGCCCAAAAAGTCGTAGAAGCCCTCAAGACCTAATGCGGATTGCGGAATGCTAAATGTGGAATAGAAAGTTTTAAATTTCTTGAGAAGATAGGTTTTCCCTTTTTAATTCGCATTCCGAAATTCCAATTCCGAAATGTAAATGGGAGGATATATGAGCATCTTAGTCGATGAGAATACCAGAGTGCTGGTTCAGGGAATTACAGGAAATGAAGGATTATTTCATACCCGACAGATGGTGGAGTATGGAACGAAGGTAGTGGCTGGGGTCACTCCAGGCAAAGGGGGACAGAGGATCGATGGAATTCCTGTTTTTAACACCGTGATGGAGGCTGTCAGGGAGACCGGTCCCAATGCGTCTGCCATCTTTGTTCCTCCAGCCTTTGCAGGGGATGCAATGATGGAGGCTGCAGAGGCAGGGATTCCTATTATTGTCTGTCTTACGGAGGGAATCCCAACGCTCGATATGGTCACCGTAAAAAGGTATCTCAAAGAGAAAGGATCGAAACTCATCGGTCCCAATACCCCTGGGATCATTTCTCCTGGGAAGTGCAAGATCGGTGTGATGGCAGGATATATCCATAAGCCTGGTTCTGTGGGAATCATCTCGCGAAGTGGAACCCTTACCTATGAGGTGGTAGACCAACTGACCAAAAAGGGGATAGGTCAATCTACCTGCGTGGGCATAGGGGGGGACCAGATTATTGGCCTCAATTACATCGATCTTTTGACTCTATTTCAAAAAGATGATCAAACAGAGGCCATCATCATGATTGGTGAGATTGGAGGGACTGCAGAAGAAGAAGCAGCCCGATTTATTAAGAGGAGGATAAAAAAACCAGTTCTGGCTTTCATTGCCGGATTAACCGCACCTCCTGGTAGGAGAATGGGTCATGCAGGGGCTATTATTTCTGGAGGAAAAGGAACAGCCAAAGAGAAGATGGAGGCCCTGGAAAAAGCAGGAGTTCGGGTGATCAGAAATCCTGCCTTGGTAGGGGAGGAAATGTCATTAATTCTTCGAAAATAATAGTAAAATCAATAAATTGTAAAAAAATATTTATCTTTTTTTTAATTTATGTTAATTTAATAATTAGAATTTAAAGAGAAGGTTAAAAAATGATTGTAGAATTGAAAGGGCGGTTAAAAGAATTAGGGGCACGTTTGGAAGTCCTTCGAGGCCATCTTTGACGTGGACGGTAAAGAGAAAAAGTTAGAGGAGATTGGGATAAAGATGGCAGAGCCAAGTTTCTGGGAATCCAACGAGATGGCTCAAAAAGTCCTTAAGGAAAGGGCTTTGCTTCTGGATACTATTACCCCCTGGAAGAATGAGAAGAGAGAATTGGAAGAGATGGAGGTTCTACTCCAGTTGATCGAAGAGCAAGGAGACGAGAGGGAGGCTCAGGAGTTATTAGAAAAGATCGAGAAGAGTGAAGAGAAGATTAACCAAATGGAACTCAAGAGGATGCTCGGAGAGGAACATGATGAGAGGAATGCCATTGTCAGCATCAATGCAGGGGCGGGTGGAACAGAAGCCCAGGACTGGGTGGAGATGCTTCTGAGGATGTATTTAAGATGGGCGGAAAAGAAAAAGTATCAAGCAGAGATTATAGACATTCTCCAGGGGGAAGAGGCAGGGTTGAAGAATGTGACTTTCACAGTCAATGGACCCTATGCCTATGGATATTTAAAGGCAGAGACAGGGATTCATCGGCTCGTTCGAATCTCTCCTTTTGATGCAGGGGCAAGACGGCATACCTCCTTTGCTTCGGTTTTTGTGATCCCCGAAGTCCCTGATGATATTCAAATTGAGATCGAGGAGAAAGATTTAAGAATTGATACCTTCCGGTCCAGTGGAGCAGGGGGTCAACATGTGAATAAAACCGATTCAGCGGTCAGGATCACTCACCTTCCAACGGGAATTGTTGTTCAATGCCAGAATGAACGATCCCAGCACAAGAATAAGGCAATGGCGATGAAAATATTGAGAGCGCGACTTTACGAGAAACAATTAAAAGAGAAGGAGGAGAAATTGGGAGAACTTCATAGCACAAAGAAGGAGATTGCGTGGGGAAGCCAGATTCGCTCCTATATCCTCCACCCTTACAAAATGGTCAAAGACCACCGTACCAATATGGTCCTCCATGACGTGGAACGAGTGATGGATGGGGAAATCGATGATCTGATAAAGGCCTATCTCCTTCAGGCAGCTTGAGAAAGAGTTTGACATTTTATGGCCGAAGAAATATCATTAGATAACAAAATGGAAAAGGAAGAGATCGAAGAAGGAAAAGGTTTGCTTGGAAACTTGGAAGAAAAAATCAGTTATTTTCTAAAGAAATATCAAGAACTTAAAAAGGAACGAGACCAGTTAGCTATGGCTTTGGATGAAGAGAGGAAGAAATCTCTTCTTTTGGAAAAGAAGATGGAAGCCCTTTCAATGGACAGGGAGAAGGTGAAAATGAGAATCGACCAACTTCTTCATCGTTTGAAGGGAATCGACCTATGATCCTCTCTTCGAAACCTCAAGGGTAGGGAATCCAGGAAGAAGAAAGGTTGATGAATAAGGAAGTAAGTGGGAAGGAACGATTGGTCGAAATAAAGGTTTTCGGGCAGACCTATACGGTAAAGACGGACGCTGAGGAGGAACACATTCAGGCGGTTGCCCAATATGTCAATGCTAAGATGGAGGAAGTTTTAAAAAAAACAAGGAGCGTTTCAACGTTGAGCGTGGCCATTCTAACGGCTCTTAACATCGCCGATGATCTTCTAAAGGAAAGAGAGGAGAGGAAGGCAATTCTTCAAGAAGTGGATAAGAAATCAAAGGATTTGGTGAGACAGATCGAGATCAATATAGACTAACAGGGCCCCTTTTTCAAGGGGTCGATTAAAAAGAATGACCTTTTGCAATATTGAATCAAAGGTATTAAATATTTTTCGGAAAAATTTCTCCCTGAGTAGATGGAAAGATGTGATGGAGAAAATAGAAAGGGATTTCATCGATCTTAAGATACCCTGTTTATCCCGAGGCAGGGAAAAGATAGGTGGATAACCAATGATCCTATGGAAGATGATTAAGATCCTGCTCAACCTTTTTCTTGAAGGGAGTTTGGGAAGGAAGCGTTTTTTCCTTCTTCCCGGTAGGGATGCTGAAAGGAAAAGAAAGGTCTTCTCTCTCCCCTCCGGAGTAGGATTTTGCGGTATAAAGGGGGGTCAACATCAGCCACCATCGATCCACATTCGATCGGTGCTTTCCACCCGCGTTCCCAAGAACGGTTCCTTTCTATTATTCCATCCCATCTCACCATCTCCACTCATCTGAGTATTACTCTTTAGGCATTGAAAAAAGGAGGTGAATATCACTTTGAAACTATCAATTGAGATGTATATTATCATCTGTCTGGTGGTGGCTTTTCTTGGCGGTGTGGTTGGTTTCCTAGTCAGGAAAAGGTTTTCAGAGGCCAGGATCATTTCTGCCAAGGAAGTTGCTCGACGAATCATCGAGGAGGCGGAGAAGAAGGCCGAAATTATTGAGAAGGAAGCCCTCCTTAAAACGAAAGACAAACTCTACCAGGAGAAAGCGGAATTTGAAAAGGAGACGATGGAGAAACGCCAAGAGCTCCAAAATCTTGAGAGAAGAATTGTTCAAAGAGAATCCAATCTTGATAAAAAGATTGAACTAATTGAGTTGAAAGAAGGGGAGATCAATCGGAGAGAGAAAAATTTGGTTCAACAAGAAAGGACCCTTCAAGAGCAAGAGAAGAAGATGGCGGAACTTCTTGAAAGGCAACGGCTCCAATTGGAGAGTATTGCAAAGATGACCTCAGAAGAAGCCAAACGGATGTTGATCGAATCGATGGAAAATGAGGCCAAGCACGAAATCGCTAAAAAGATTAAAAAAATGGAGGAGGAAGCCAGAGAAACCGCGGATAAAAAAGCCAAGGAGATTATCAGCTTAGCCATTCAGCGTTATGCAGGGGAATACACTGCTGAAAAGACTGTCTCTGTGGTTACCCTTCCCAATGAAGAGATGAAGGGTCGAATCATTGGTCGGGAAGGGCGTAATATTCGGGCCCTTGAGGCAGCCACAGGGATTGATTTGATCATCGATGATACGCCAGAAGCTGTAATCCTTTCTGGGTTTAACCCGATTCGGAGGGAGATTGCCCGAATTGCTTTAGAACGTCTGGTGAGTGATGGACGAATTCATCCTGCAAGGATTGAGGAGATTGTGCAGAAAGTGGAACAGGAAGTGGAGGCAGCCATTCGCGAAGCAGGGGAACAAGCCACCTTTGATGTGGGTGTCCATGGCATCCACCCAGAATTGGTTAAGATGATCGGCCGTCTCAAGTATCGGACGAGTTTTGCCCAGAATGTCTATCAGCATTCTTTAGAGGTTGCCTTCCTTTGTGGAATCATGGCCTCCGAGCTTGGGGTCAATGTAAAACAGGCCAAGCGGGCAGGCCTCCTTCACGACATTGGCAAGGCGGTGGATCATGAGGTCGAAGGATCTCATGGAAAGATTGGAGCAGAATTGGCACGGAAATATGGGGAATCCCCTCTCATCGTCCATGCAATTGCCTCTCACCATGAGGAGGAAAAGCCCGAGACGATTTTAGACATATTAGTCTCAGCCGCAGACGCTCTATCAGGAGCAAGACCTGGAGCGCGACGGGAGATGCTTGAGACTTATGTGAAGCGGTTGGAAGATTTGGAGAAGATCGCTCAATCCTTTCCAGGGGTGGAGAAATCTTATGCTATTCAGGCAGGAAGAGAAATTCGCGTGATCGTGCAACCTGAGCGTATCTCTGACGAGGCTTCCGTGATTCTTAGCAGGGATATCGCCCGGAAGATCGAGAAAGAGTTGACCTATCCAGGTCAGATCAAAGTCACCGTCATTCGAGAAACGCGCTCAGTGGATATCGCCAAATAGTTCGGAGTTCTTAGTTCGTAGTTCGGAGACAAAGTTTAAACTCCAAACTCAGGACTCATTGCAATGAGAATCCTTTTTATTGGAGATATTATTGGAAGGCCAGGGAGGCGATCCCTTGAGGTGATGTTGGGGAAATTGATTGTGGATCGGGGGATTGATTTCACGATTGCCAATGGGGAGAATGCGGCAGGGGGAATGGGGATTACCCCTGCCATTGCAACGGAAATATTTCATCAAGGAGTCGATGTCCTCACCTCGGGAAATCACATCTGGGCTAAAAAAGAGATTATCCCTTTTTTAAAGGAAGAACGTCGCCTTCTTAGGCCTGCTAATTATCCTGACCCCGCTCCCGGGAAAGGCGCCGGAGTCTTTTGTTCGAGGAATGGAATCAGGATAGGGATTCTTAACTTAGAAGGAAGGATTTTTATGAGACATCTGGATTGTCCCTTCCGAGTTGGGGAAAAGGAAGTTGAAAAGTTGAGGGAAGAGGCTAACATCATCCTTATTGATTTCCATGCAGAAGCCACCTCAGAAAAAATGGCTTTGGGCTGGTTTTTCAATGGGAAGGTGAGTGCTGTGTTAGGGACACACACTCATGTTCAAACAAGTGACGAAAGAGTGCTGGACGGAGGAACCGCCTACGTCACCGATGTCGGGATGACAGGTCCCTTAGACTCTGTCATCGGAATCCGTAAACAGGTTGCCTTAGAGCGTTTACTCACACAAATCCCATGGAAATTTGACGTGGCCAATGAGAATATTGAACTTCAGGGGGTTGTGTTGGACATCGATGAAAGGACAGGGAAGTCTCAAACCATTCAGAGAATACGGATTCCCTTAAATGAATGGGGTGGATAGGATGATAAAGGGAAAGTCAGAAAAGAATGTTTATGACGTTTTTATGGAGAGAGGTTTTATTGAACAGGTAACCGATGAGGGGAAGCTTCGTGAACTCCTTAAAGGAAAGGTGACCTGTTACATTGGATTTGATCCTACTGCTTCAAGCTTTCACATCGGCAATCTCGTCCCAATCATGTCCCTGGCCCACATGCAACGTCACGGCCACCGACCGATCGCTTTGGTAGGTGGAGGGACGGGATTAGTGGGGGACCCGAGTGGGAAGGATGAGATGCGACAGATCTTGACCTATGAAGAGATCAGCGCGAATGCGGAAGGGCTGAAGAGGCAGTTTTCTCGATTCCTCGATTTTTCAGAAGGTCGAGCCCTTCTCTTAAACAATGCGGATTGGTTAACTAAACTTAATTATATTGATTTCTTAAGGGATATCGGAGTACATTTCAGTGTGAATCGAATGCTTGCCACAGAGTCAGTTAAGATTCGATTGGAGACAGGGCTCTCTTTTATCGAATTTAACTATCAACTTCTTCAGGCATACGATTTTTGGTATCTTTTCAAACACTATGACTGTCTGATCCAGATGGGAGGAAGTGATCAATGGGGGAATATCGTTGCGGGCATTGACTTGATTCGAAGGCTGGAAGGGAAACAGGCCTATGGGATCACCTTTCCATTGATCACGACGGCTGATGGGAAAAAGATGGGGAAGACGGAGAAAGGGGCCATTTGGCTGGATCCATCTCGAACAAGCCCTTATGAGTATTATCAGTTTTGGATTAATACCGATGATCGAGATGTAAGGAGGTTTTTGGCTCTCTTTACATTTCTCTCCATGGAGGAAATCGAGGAATTTGGGAGGTTGGAGGGAGCAGAAATAAGGAAGGCAAAAGAGGTTTTAGCCTTTGAGGCGACCAAAATAGTTCATGGAGAGGAGGAAGCAAAAAAAGCGATGGATGCCTCAAAAGTCCTCTTCTCTCAGGAGGAGGCTGAGGAGGATGCCATTCCAACAACAGTCAAGGGAA
>FWPU01000384.1_pt1:0-47500 | contig 142214 bp, 135 predicted proteins | sample 2228361 | NCBI WGS metagenome assembly FWPU01 (sample SAMEA103939777, study PRJEB20133) | metagenome | reverse complement strand
ACCTTGAAATACCACCCTGATTGTTTTGGAATTCTAACCTGGACCCGTTATCCGGGTCAGGGACATTGCCTGGTGGGTAGTTTGACTGGGGCGGTCGCCTCCTAAAAAGTAACGGAGGCGCGCAAAGGTTCCCTCAGGCTGATTGGAAACCAGCCGTAGAGTGTAAAGGCATAAGGGAGCTTAACTGCGAGACCAACAAGTCAAGCAGGTACGAAAGTAGGCCTTAGTGATCCGGCGGTTCCGCATGGAAGGGCCGTCGCTCAACGGATAAAAGGTACGCCGGGGATAACAGGCTAATTCCTCCCAAGAGTTCACATCGACGGGGGAGTTTGGCACCTCGATGTCGGCTCATCGCATCCTGGGGCTGTAGCAGGTCCCAAGGGTTTGGCTGTTCGCCAATTAAAGCGGTACGCGAGCTGGGTTTAAAACGTCGTGAGACAGTTTGGTCCCTATCTGCCGTGGGCGTAGGATACTTGAGGGGAGCTGTCCCTAGTACGAGAGGACCGGGATGGACGAACCGACGGTGTTCCAGTTGTGACGCCAGTCGCAGCGCTGGGTAGCCGTGTTCGGAAGGGATAACCGCTGAAAGCATCTAAGCGGGAAGCCCACCCCAAGATAAGGTATCCCTTCCCGATAGCGATATCGGGAATAAGACCCCTCGGAGACTACGAGGTTGATAGGTCGGATGTGTAAGTGCTGTAAGGCATTGAGCATACCGATACTAATCGGTCGATCGGCTTGACCATAATTGAAATTATATTGAGATGCCTTTCCGCCAGAGGCGGATCCGCTTTTTGCGGACATCCATATTCCTTTTTACAGTTTCAGGTTGGAAGGTTTAATGTCTCAGGTTTTAACTTGGAACATGAAACCTGTAACTTGAAACAATGAATTAAAGATTCTTGGTGACCATAGCGAAGGGGAAACACCCGTTCCCATTCCGAACACGGAAGTTAAGCCCTTCAGCGCCGATGGTACTGCATGGGTGACTGTGTGGGAGAGTAGGACGTTGCCAAGATCAAATTTATTCCTTATGAAGCCCGCTACTCTGGCGGGCTTTTCTTTTTATTCCTTTTCTGGTAAAAAGATGATTTATGAGTCCGGAGATTGAAATTAAAACAGGCTACATCCCTGGAGCGATCGGCCGGGTAGCCGAGCTTCATGGGAAATATTACCATAAGCATTGGGGGTTTAGTTCATTCTTTGAAGCCAAGGTGGCTACAGAATTATCGGAGTTTATTAGCCGTTATAATCAAAACCGTGACTGCTTCTGGTCTGCATTGTTAAATGAACAGATTGAAGGGTCCATTACGATTGATGGCCTCCAGGCAGAAGACGAAGGAGCCCATCTTCGCTGGTATATTGTATCCGATGCGATTCGGGGAAGAGGCGTAGGTAGTCAACTGATTGAGAGGGCGGTTCAGTTCTGCAAGGAAAGAAAGTTCAAAAAAGTTTTTCTCTGGACCTTTGAAGGGTTAGCCCCTGCACGCCACCTCTATGAAAAGTTCGGGTTCAGACTGGTCGAGCAACGAAGGGGAAACCAATGGGGAAAGGAAGTCCTGGAACAACGATTTGAATTAATCCTCTCCTCTTAATCGGAGACCCTTTCTCTGGCCCCTTTATGATAGATTACCTCACCAGTTTTGTAAACTTAGCCCCTTCGATGGTGGCATTGGCCATCAATCCCCTCTGACCAAACATGAAGGCGACAATGGGGTCTTTGATGTTGACCGTATCGAGGGATTTTCCTTTCCCAACATCAATAAAGGCAACCGACCCATCCACCCCTACTTTCCATCCAGAACCCACCCGAAAATTTTTAAGGGCTGATTCATCCATAAAAGCAAGGAGTAAGTTTAATTTTTGGGCCCCAATCTGGAATCCCACCGATCCCGCCACAAGGCTGTAATATTCTACCGTTTTTCCCCCAATCCTCAACGCCCCTTCACCATATTGACCACCTACACCCAACCCTGCCTTAATAATGTTAGGGATGACAAGCACCCCTTTTGCCGCATTAAGAAATGCCTTTCCCCCTTTGACACGTTGTGTGAAAAGTTTAAGAGCGGCATTGACCTCTGCGTTGATCTCTTCAGCCGTTTTGGAATAAGAGGGGGGTGCTGTGAAAATTCCAAAGATGAACATCAAATAGGCCAAAGAAGCTAAAAGGATTATGGTTCTTTTACTCATAAAATCATCCTCCCTTCTGAGGGTTTTTAAAGGAATTCATTTTAAAATTATATCATAGTAAGGGTGTAATATAAACCCTTGACGACCTCAGCCATTTGTTCAAAATTGAGCGTATCAATGGTATCCGTTTCTTGGTGGTAATTCCTATTCCTGAAGAATGAGGTATCCGTTATCATCACGGCTCTATATCCATTCCGCCAGAAGGAGTAGTTGTCAGAGAGATTGATTCCCCCAAAAAACTCAGGTGCAGTTAAGGACTTCGCATCGATATGGGAATGCTTTTTAATTCCCTTCTTGAAGAAAGAGACATATCGGTGGGAGCGAAAGTTTCCTACTACCCCAATAAAATCTCCTGTTTTAGGGTAGAAAAACTGCATGCCTGGAAGCGGGTAAGTCTGAATTGGATCCTTTCTGAAATATCCAATCATTTCCAGCGAAACCATTACCTCAACAGGGGCCCCTTGTTCTTTAAGATGGTTCGCATAGACCATACTTCCCATATGGTGCGATCCAAAACAAGGAGGTTCCTCATTCGCAAATGCCACAAAGATAAAGGTTTTATTATGATGGAGGGTCTCTTTGAGGAGCCTTGCCAGTTCCAGAAGCCCTGAAACTGCGGAGGCATTGTCGTCTGCCCCGGGTGTACCAGGAACGGTATCGTAGTGTGCGCCAATGACCACAACCTCCTGCTCTTTCCCGGGTTTTTCTACAATGAGGTTTGAAACGTTTTGGCCGTAACAGGAAAAAGTCTGACGTTGGACCCCATATCCATAAGCATTAAAGACCGATTCGATATAATCGACCGTCTGATTGAGCGAGCCCTCCTTCCAGAGATGACGTTCTCCAACCTTTACGGAAAGATACTCGACGTGTTGATAAAGGCTATCAATTAAAATCTGATTTTGATGTTCCTGGAAATCTTTTTCCATCTATGATTTTTTGAAAAAAAGCAATGCCTAAAAGGAGGATTGAGCAAGCGGAACAACACCAAGCGAAAACATCTCCGTAAAGAGTATAAAAGGTTTTCCTCTGAGAGAGATGGATTGTTCCATTGAATGCCTCTTCGGTAAAAAGGCCTCCCTGTTTCACAATTCTTCCAACTGGGTCAATAAAAGCACTGATTCCTGTATTCGCCGATCTGGCAATGAATACCCGATTTTCAATGGCCCTGAAGGTGGCGATGGTAAGATGCTGATAGGGAGCAGAGGTTTTTCCAAACCAGGCATCGTTTGTAATGGTCACTAAGAAATTTGCTCCTGTTTTAACAAATCTCCGGCAGAGGTCTGGGAAGATGATTTCAAAACAGATGAGGACACCAAACTTTCCTTGAGGAAGGGTGAAATTAAATATTTCTTTCCCAGGTTTAAAATCTCCAATCCCTTCTCCTAAGGAGCCTAAAGGAATATATTCCCCAAGAGGGACGTACTCCCCATAAGGGACAAGATGAATCTTGTCGTATCGCCCTCTCAGTTCACCTTCTGGAGAGACCAATAGAGCGCTATTGTAATGATGGATCTTTCCTTTTTCAACTTTATAGGAAGGGGTTCCAAAAAGAAGGAAGGCATGGGTCTTCTTGGGAATATCCAATACCATGGGTTGGAACTCCTTGGCATCCTGAAAAAAGAAAGGCGTAGCTGTTTCAGGCCAAATGATGAGATTGGGTTTTCCTTGGGCCACCTTAAAAGAAAGCCTTTCATAGATCTTCATGGTCTCCTTTTGATAGGCTTCATTCCATTTGATCGATTGGTCAATGTTCCCCTGGACCAACCCTACCTTTAAGGCCTGCTGGAAGACACTCCAGCGATCCACAATCCCCATCTTGACATATCCATAAATGAGAAATCCTAACAGGATGAGTGCAGTGATAACAGCCTCTTTATAGGGGAAGATCTTTTGGGGAAACTGATGGAGGATCCAGAAGAGGGTGACATTGACCAAGAGGATGACAAAAGAAAGACCGTAAGCTCCTGTAATATCCGCCATCTGGATAAAAGGGAGGTTGAGATATTGGGAATAGGATAGGTTTGCCCAGGGGAAACCTGTCAGGAGAAAGGAGCGAAGGTATTCTAAGGCCACCCAGATGATGGGAGAGAGGAAGACGGGCTGAAGCCCCATGCGGACCTGGATCATTCTCGTAAGGAATGTGAAGGCGCCAATAAACAGGCTCAGATAGGTGACCAAGAGCAGAAGGAGGAGGCCGCTTAATATCAAAGGAACATTGCCATAGGTATGGACCGCAACGATGATCCAGTAGAGAATCCCGAGAAAAAAGATAAAACCGGTTAAGAATCCGATTTTAAAACTAAGGTAGAGTCCCTTCCCTTCCATCGCATAGAAAAGGGGAACCAGAGCAAACCAGGCTAAGAATTCGAGGTCGAAAATTGGGAAAGAGAGGATCAGGAGAATGGCCGATAAGGAACATAATAGAACATCCTTCTTATTCATTTGATTGATATTAAAAAAGAAAAGAGGATTTTTCAAGGTTTGGTTTTGGATGGTTCTTAGGTATTAGGTAAGTTCTGCCATCCCTTTAATCCAAAGGTTATTCCTATTGATTTAAATCAGAGGAGGTGGTAATTTTGTAACCAAGAGATGTGTCATTGCCTGAAGGATATCTTTTACCTGATTGATCCGAAATTATCTTAAAGGATGGGGGGTCGGAGATGATGGATACCTTACTTTACCTGATATTAGGGTTGGTAGCAGGAACCCTTAGCGGTTTGATTGGTATTGGTGGAGGGACAATCATCGTTCCTGCCTTGGTATTTTTGTTTGGTCTCTCTCAGCACCAAGCTCAGGGGACGACATTGGCCTTACTCGTTCCTCCTATTGGCCTTCTTGCCGCCTGGACCTATTATAGGCAGGGTTATGTGGATTTAAAGATAGCCTCGTTGGTTTGTATGGGTTTCTTTTTTGGGGGGCTGTTTGGAGCTAAAATTGCAAATCATTTGTCTAATGTTGTTTTAGAAAAGGTATTCGGGGTCGCCTTGCTGCTGATTTCATTAAAGATGATATTTGGGAAATAGGAAGGTCAAATTCCACTATCCGATTTCTAAGGCCATGAAAGGGGCGGATGTCTTTATCGGCCTTTCCCAGCCTGGGGTCATTGAGGTGAGCGATATCAGGAAAATGGCGAAAAACCCGATTGTCTTTGCCATGGCAAATCCAGATCCTGAGATCAGGCCTGAAGAAGTGGGTCGGTCAACAAGGATTATTGCGACCGGACGCTCAGATTATCCCAATCAGATCAATAAGGTTCTCTGTTTTCCTGGTCTTTTTCGAGGAGTTTTGGATTGTCAAGCCAGGGAGATCAACGATCCGATGTTATTTGCTGCCGCCAATGCGATCGCCCAAATTGTTATAGAAGAAGAATTGAGTGAGGATTATATCATTCCCAGCGTCTTGAATCGAAAGGTACCGGAGCAAGTGGCAGATTATGTGAAAAAAGCGGCCTTAGCGGCCTTTCAGACAGGAGTGGCCAGAAAGGAAGAAAGCTATTTTTCGTTTTTAGGCGTTTAACCGTTTTACAAGGATAGGCTCAATGAGAATCTTGTTGGTTGAAGATGATCGTGGGATTGTCCAATTTGTGAAGAAGGGGTTATTGGAAAACTCTTACTCCGTGAGGGTCGCCTATGATGGGGAGAAGGGTTTATCGATGGCTCTTCATGAAAGTTATGATCTGATCCTCCTGGATATCATGCTTCCCAAAGTCGATGGAAGAGAACTTTTGAAAGAAATGAGATCAAGGGGAATCCAGACTCCTGTGATCTTTTTGACTGCAAGAGACTCTGAGAGGGATATCGTCCATGGATTAAACTTAGGTGCAGATGATTATTTGGTTAAACCGTTTTCGTTTAATGAACTTTTGGCTCGAATCCATGCCATCCTAAGAAGAGAAAAAAGAGGAAGTTTCCCATCAAGGTTACAGGTGGGGAATCTGGTTTTAGAACTTGAGGGCCATCGTGTCTTTCGAGACAAGGTCAAAATCGATCTTACACCTAAGGAGTATGCTTTGCTTGAATATTTTATGAGATATTCTGGTCAAGTCCTTACGCGAACGATGATTGCCGAAAAGGTATTTGATTATCATTTTGATACCTCAACTAATGTGATTGATGTCCATGTCTCTAATCTGAGAAATAAAATTGACAAGAATTTTGAACCGAAATTGCTACACACGGTGAAAGGGGTGGGATATGTCCTGGAAGATCGGGGGTAAATTTTTTAGAAGAACCGATGTCAAATTGACCCTTTGGTATATCCTCACCTTCCTTCTCTCTGCTCTCATTATTTGTGGATTTCTCTATTTTCGCTTAAGACATCAGCTCATCAAAGAACTCGATCGTTTCATTCTGGATGAGATAAAAGAATTGGGAGAGGTCCTGGCTAAGAACCCAAATGATAAGAGTGTATTGAAAAGTTTTGAAAATCATGTAGAGGTGCGGACTCTTTACCCTATCTTTTTTCGAGTCCTGATGGGGAATGGGGATAACTTTTACAGTTCAAGTAAATTCGAGGAAATCGGATATGTGTCAGATGACCGTACCTGGAACAACGTTCGAAATGGCAAGGAGTTGAGGGAAAACATTCGACCACCGGGAAGGAGGCGACCCTATCGAGTCATTACCACCTTTCTCCCCATTCAGGCCCACCCAGGATTTATTATCCAGATGGGAACTCACCTCAAGTTTGTAAGGAAAAGTCTCTCCAATTTTAGAAGTAATATGCTCGTCACTTTTCCCCTCCTGATCCTTTTAGGCTCATTAGGGGGATGGTTTTTAGCGAGGGAATCTCTGTCCCCCATTGGTTACATTGTTTCTAGGGCAAAAAATATCACACATGAAAATCTTAGTGAAAGACTCGTTTTAAAAGGAACAGGGGATGAGATGGATGAACTCATCCAAACCATCAACGAGATGATTGCCCGATTGGACGACTCCTTTAAACGCCTCGCTGAATTTACAGCCGATGCCTCCCATGAATTAAAGACCCCCATTTGTGCCCTGAAGGGAGAGGCAGAGGTTCTTTTATCTAAAGCCAGGACGATTGAGGAGCATCAGGAAGGTTTGGCCCGATTTATAGAAAGATTTGACTATATGAATCGAATGATCAATGATTTAATTCTTCTTTCCAAGGCAGATGCCACACAGGCAGAGTTTAAAATGTCTCCCCTTCGATTAGATCTTCTTATCCATGACCTTGTCTCACTTTTTAAAATATTGGCAGAGCAGAAGGGTCTCACCCTAAAAATAGGCCTCCTTGAAGAGGTAAAGGTAGTGGGGGATAAAGTTCGCCTCCAGCAACTCTTCACAAATCTCATTGAAAATGCCATAAAATATACCCCCCAAGGGTCAATCCAGATCGATCTCGAAAAGGATAAAGGGACAGCGGTTATAAAAATTCGTGATACAGGGATTGGGATTCCAAAAGAAGAGCATGAAAATATCTTTAAACGATTCTATCGGGTGGATAAGTCTCGATCCCAGGAGACCGGTGGGGTAGGATTGGGGTTGAGCATTGCCCAGTGGATCGCCCAAGCCCACCAAGGAAAGATCGAAGTTGAAAGTGAGTTGAATAAAGGGTCAACCTTTACCCTTTATCTACCCATCCAAAAATCCTAAACATCCCAACCTTAAGAAATCTTCATTTTCATTTAATCTGCCATTAATCTTCGCGATATATAATTTTAGGACTATTTTCATAGGGTGGTTCTCCCCATGGGACACAATCGGAGGATATGGATTATTTTCCTCGGAGGGAGTTTATTTATCCTCTTCTTTAACCTCTGGGGAAGGACTCTGGAGAACCATGATTATCTCCGTTATGCCGAGATTGCCAAAGAGATGATTCAATACCCCTGTTAAGATCATTGAACATAAGGGCACGAACTTTATCTTAGTTAAAATTCAGTGATTACAAACGCTATGGATTTAAATTCTAAAAAGTTTTTCTTCATTGTTTTGCTCTCAGTAGGGACGCTCATATTTTTATTCAATCTCGGGGGCAGGGATCTCTGGGATCCGGATGAGACCCGGTATGCTGTGGTGGCCAGGGAGATGAGGGAGAGTGGAAATTGGATTTTACCTCACTTTAACGGGAAAATCTATGCAGAGAAACCTCCTCTTTTCTTCTGGCTGGTCAACCTTTCTATCTTCTTTTTGGGAGAAGATTCTGAACTGGCCAATCGCCTTCCTTCAGCTCTGTCTGGATTTTTCACCATGGTCATCACCTTCCTTTTCGGTAAGAGACTGTTCAATGGGAGAGTAGGATTTCTCTCTGCTCTGATCCTTTCCACCTGCTTTCTCTTCCCTCAATTATCAAGATGGATGATGATGGATTCCCTTTTTACGCTTTTCTTTCTTCTTTCCCTCTTCTCCTTTTATCGAGGTTATGAAGATATCGAAGGGCAGCAGAAGTATTATATGCTGGCCGGTTTTTTTATAGGTTGGGGATTAATGACAAAGGGGCCGGCCATCTACCTCTCCATTCTCATTTTTTTATTCTATTCTTTTATTCAAAAAAAGCCAAAGAAGGTCTGGAACCGTGATTTACTCTATAGTTTCATCATTTCCCTCGCGGTCGTTTCCATTTGGCTAATTCCAGCTTGCTGGATCGGAGGGGAGGTTTACAGAGATAAAATTCTTTTTGAGCAAAACATTGGAAGGCTGGCAGGAGATGGAAGACATTTTCATCCTCAATCGATCCTTTTCTATTTTATCCGATTCCCATTGGAATTTATCCCATGGACAGTTTTCTTACCGGTGGCCTTCGTCTGGGGGTTGCGGAATGAGGAAACGAATGAGAAGGCATTTCAATTTTTATTTGTCTGGTTTGTTACTGTATTCGTTTTCTTTACTCTCTCCAAAGGGAAAAAAGATAATTATATCCTTCCCCTTTATCCGGCCGCTGCACTGATAATAGGCGCCTTATGGGATTCCGAATTGGATTCCAACAAGAGATCCAAGAAACTTCTCGCCGGCTTGATCTTCTTAACCTCCCTGTTTCTCATGATCTCTGTTTTGGACCTTCTGGGAATTCTAAATCGGTTATATCCTGCCATTGAACCATATCGTTTATTAGCGTTAAGAATCGTTATTTATCTATTGGTGGGTTCGATTCTATCCACTCTGTTCTTCATGAAAAGGAGGGGACTGCCGTCCTTCATCTGTCTTGCAATGACGTTTACCTTCTTTCATCTCCACCTTTCCTATGCCCTCCCTCAAAAGATGAATGAACAAAGGTCGATGAGACCGTTTTCAGAAGGGATTCTTAAAAGAATGGAGAAGGGAGATGAGTTGAAGGTTGTTTTCTTCCGCCCCACCGGACTCTACTACTATACCCGGAGACCATTGACCGAAGAAATATGGGATCAGTGCAGGTTTGAAAAGATTCTTAAATCGTCAAATCGGGTATATTTCGTAATTCAAAAAAGAGATCTCGATCAGCTCAAAAAAGATTTGAGAATTGAAATTTATCCTATCGACCAGATGAAGGTAGGGCATTGGGATATGGTCCTTATCTCAAACCGATAAAGTCAGGAAGAAATGGATTAGAGGTGCAATGGGTCTTATGAAGAATTCAAAAGTAACACGCAAATGGATTTTTTGGGTGATCCTGTCCATTTTTTCTTTAGCCTTCACTTATCTCTGGTGGGTTGTCATTCTATTCTGCCGTGATTATAACAGCATCCCTTCCAATCCCATGATCGGGAACAGACTCGCCAATGTTGCCGCATTAAAAGAAGAGGGGATTCCATTTTCTTTTCTGGTTGTGGGTGATACAAGAGGAAGTGAGGCGGCAGAGACATTAATCGAAATGGCATTAAGGCAAAATCGTTCCTCTTTTATGGTGATTTTGGGGGATTTTGTCAAAAAACCTGACATCTGGAGGCATCGCTTCTTTTTAACAGAGATGACTGCTGAGATCAAACCCCCTTTTCCGGTCTTTCTCGTCGCCGGTAATCATGATATTGACTATACGGGTTCAAAGATAAAGAGAAATGAACGGAGGGTGACGCCTGAGATCTATGAATCTCTTTATGGGGCAAGAAATTTTGATTTCATCTTTAACGATTGCCTGTTTATCATCTGCGGAGTTGATTTGAGATCTCCGGCCCTTTATTTGGACTACCTCCACAATACTCTATCTCAAAAAGGAAAAGGGAAAAAACATATTTTTGTATTTATTCACTACCCACCAAAAGGATTGGCCGAGCATATTGAAGGGTCTCTCCCTATTCCAAGAGGGGAAGAGTTCTTTGCTCTCTTAGAGGAACATAAGGTAACTGCATGCTTCTTCGGAGATTACCATGGCTATTGGAGAGGGCATAGAAAGGGGGTTAACCTGATCGTTTCAGGTGGCGGTGGACACCTAAAACCATCACAACCGGAATGGGGTAAATTCCATCACATCTTGAAGATTACCGTTGAATCCGAGAAGTTCGTTGAGGAGATCATCGCGATTCAGGGACAGTTTGAATTGGAAAACGAATTTGAGGAGTGGATTTTTACCAATGTTTTCCCTTTCCTGGGAACCTCAATCCGTCTCTATGAGCTGATCTTTGTTGGTCTTATAATCGTTATCGCATACTGTCTATTCAAGCTGACCAGAGCCATCCGATTCTTATTAAGGGGTCCATAATTGAAAAGACATGCTCTTCGGAAAATCTCCCGTAACCCCCCTTCCTCCCCCCTTAATCTAAGAGGGGAGGAAGGGGGTTATAAGAGGGACCATTTCTCCCCTTGGCAAAGGGAACTAAGGAGAGATTCATCTTCCGTCTCTTTCCAATTTTGAAATGATTCTTAAGTTGAAATCATCCATTAGCTGGTTTAAGATAGGATAACCTTTCAAGATAAAATAAAGATGAAAGAACGATTATCAAACTTATGGAATTGCCCATGGGGACAGGTTGGCATTCTCCTTGCCCTTTGTTTTGTACTCTATTTTGTCAACCTCGGTCAATGGGACCTCTGGAACCCGGATGAACCCCGGTATGCTCAGGTAGCCAAAGAAATGGTCATTGGTGGCGATTGGATTCTAATGCATTTCAATGGGAGGATTTATCCAGATAAGCCCCCTTTCTTTTTCTGGCTGATTGCTTTTTCTGCTTATCTCTGGGGAGGCTTCAGTTCCTTTGCCGTTAGATTCCCTTCTGCCTTGTTCGGGACCTTTGCTGTTCTCATTACCTTTCTAATTGGGAAAAGACTCTATTCCTCCAGAACAGGGTTTCTTGCAGGACTTGTCCTTGCCACAAGCCTTGAATTTGCATATCTCTCCACAAGAGCGAATATCGACGCCACGCTGACGTTTCTCACAACGGCTTCCCTCTATTGTTTTTTTAAATGGTACCAGGATCATCTCCCTCACCCTTCCCCTCTCCCCCAAAGGGAGAGGGAGGATGTGGTGGCTTCCCCTCTCCCCCAAAGGGAGAGGGAGGATGTGGTGGCTTCCCCTCTCCCCCAAAGGGAGAGGGAGAATAGGAGATCCTTCATTATTTATGGATTCTATATTAGCATGGCGCTGGCGACTTTGGCTAAGGGGCCTGTGGGATTTATCCTTCCTTTATTGGTTAGCCTGACCTTCCTTGTGATTCAGAGAGATTGGAATGGTCTCAGGCGGATGAAACTCATTCAGGGAATGATCCTTTTCGTCATTATTGTTCTCACCTGGTATGTTCCTGCGCTCTTAAAGGGAGGGAAAGAGTATTTTGACGAGACGATCATGCTTCATACGGTTGACCGTTTCGCAAAAGGGTCAAGCCATATCCGGCCTTTTTACTACTATTTTTACAATTTTCCGGCAGATTTTATGCCATGGATCTTTTTTCTGCCGGCGGCCATCGCCTATGGGTTCTCCGGTAGAGGAGCTGGGATCAAGAGAGAGTTTCTTTTTCTTTTCGTATGGTTTGCGGTGATATTTATCTTCTTTTCCTTTTCAAAAGGCAAAAGAGGGCTATATCTTCTTCCTCTTTTCCCGACGGTCTCTCTGATGGTGGGGAAGTGGTGGGATGATTATATATCATCATCTATCCAAAACCTTCATCATCGATGGTTTACCATTCCCTACTATATCTTAATGGGACTTCTTCTCGGATTGGGGGTTGGGATCCCCTGGGTCGTTTCTACTAGGTTCCCTAACTATTTGACTTATAGCCTTCCGATCGGTTTTCTTCTGGCTGGAGGAAGCATTGGCCTATTCCTTCTCCACCGTCTCAGGTATCGCATAGCTCTCTTCTTTCTTCTCACAGGGATTATGGCAGGAGGATTCTTTTATACATTCAGGGTGGTGTTTCCACTCGTCAATTCCTATAAATCTGCTCGGTTTATCTCCCAGGAGATCACCTCGAGGATTCAGCCCGGAGAAAAACTGGCTGTCTATGGCGATTTTGTGATAGCCCCTTATAATTATTATACAGGCATCGTACCAATCTTAGAGCTTGAGAAGAGGGAGGAATTGATTCAATTGCTTCACTCAGAGCAAAGGATGTTTTGTCTGATGAAATATAGAGATTTTGAAGAATTTAAGAAGATAGCGAGAGGCCCCAAGATGGAGTTAATTGTCCGGCGAAATGTTGGGGGAGATGAGATGGTGCTGATTTCGAATAAGTAATGTTAGAAAAAATAACCAGATCACAAGCACCAAATTTCAAATAATGAACGAAATTCAAATGACCAAAATTTCAAAAAGAAATGAGGAACTTGTTTGGGTCATTCTGATATTAAAAAATTTGAGTTTATTGGGGAATTGTGATTTAGTGATTGGAATTTAAATAAAATCAAAGATATTTTGGTGATGGTAATTGGAATACCCTATTAACAATCCTGCGCCCATTCAAATTTCGGTGGTAGTGCCAGTCTTTAATGAAGCGGAGAACCTTCCCCTCCTGGTCCCCAAACTGGTTGAGGTTTTAAATCGTCTTGGGTTAACGTATGAGATGGTCTTTGTGGATGATGGAAGTTTGGACCTTAGCCGAAAGATTCTTAAGGAGATGTCCCTCCAGTATCCCCAACTTCGAATCCTGGGTTTTAAAGAGAATAGGGGCTTAAGTTCCGCTCTCATTGCTGGAATAAGGGAGGCAAGGGGAAGATGGGTGGTTACTCTTGACTCCGACCTTCAGAATGATCCAGAGGATATTCCAAAACTGCTGGCTTATTTAGATCGTTACGATATGGTTACGGGATGGCGACAGAAGAGAGAGGACCCATGGTTAAAGAGGGTTTCTTCCCGAATCGCTAACGGAATTAGGAATTGGATCAGTGGAGAGAATATCCAAGACAGTGCCTGTACGCTTAGGGTCTTCAAAAAGGAATGTTTGAAAGATATCCCGATATTTAATGGGATGCATCGTTTCCTCTCCACGCTGGTTAAGATCAAAGGGTATCGGATCATTGAGATTCCTGTCCTTCATCATCCAAGAAAGTTTGGAAAATCGAAATATAATATCCGAAATCGTATGGTGCGATCGTTTGTTGATCTTCTTGCAGTAAGATGGATGAAGCGACGTCAAATCCAATATGAGATAGAGGAAAGGGTGTAAAATGGATGTTCTTACATTCTTCGGTTTTGCGATCAATTTTTTTAGGGACCTTTCAGCCAAATATCCACAGTTCCAATTGGACTTCTGGTTGATCTTTGGCTTTATTGGTCAGGCCATGTTCACCATGAGGTTTCTCGTTCAGTGGATCGCCTCAGAGAAAAAGAAGGAGAGCGTCATCCCTGTCTCTTTCTGGTACTTTAGCCTCGCAGGGGGATTGATCGTTCTCGCTTATGCAATCCATCGGATGGACCCGGTATTTATCCTGGCCTATTTACCAGGAAATTTTATTTACTTCAGGAACCTCTATTTTATCTACAAGAAGAAGGCAACCTCAAAAACTCTAATTCATTAGATCACCTCTTGAGGGGAGATAGAGAATATTTCAGGAGAGATCCAGTGGCTGAACAGAGGACATTTTGGAGGAAGTTCCGAAGGGTTCCAATATTTATTGGAGCCCTTCTTCTGGTGATTTTCGCCAAACCTTATCTCATCGGAGGGATCGTTGGAGGGATTCTGATCCTCCTCGGAGAATCGATTCGAATCTGGGCGGCAGGCCATCTCCAGAAGAACGAGGTCCTCACCGTGACGGGTCCCTATGCCTATGTGAAGAATCCCCTCTATATCGGGACCATTCTGATCACAACCGGCTTCTGTATCTTTGCAGATAATATTTATCTTATGGCAGTGGCCACTTTTATGTTTTGTTTTCATTATATCCCTTATAAAAAGAGGGTTGAAGGGGATCGTCTGAAGAGAATTTTTGGGGCCCGATTTGAAGATTACGATGAGAAGGTTCCAGATTATATTCCCCGATTGAGACCCTATTCCGGAGAGAAGGCCTCCTGGAAGTTTGAAAATTTTATAGAAAACAGTGAGGAAGGGATTCTTCTATTGGTGATTGCCGGGATCGTTTTGATTCTAAGTCGACCCTTCTGGGAGAGGTTGTTTTAAATGAAAAGAAGGGGGAGGAGGTTAATTCCATACCCTAACTCCTCTTTCGAAGAGGTGGGGTTTATGGTTCATTGTTTTATCAATTTCCTATGATGACCCGAGAGGAGATTGAGAAAAATTCTATTTGCCTGGTCAGGGGACGTTTTGCAAAACCAGACCTGAGTCAGGTCACATTGGATGGCCGGACCTTTATGGTCAAAGATGTTCGAAGGAGGAATTTCTTTTTGCGCTGGACCTTGGGGTTCTGGTTAATCCGTAAAGAATGGAAGATCTATTCAAAGTTGAAGGGAATTAAAGGAATTCCAAAGCCCATCGAGAAGATTGATCGGTTGGCTTTTGTCATTGAGTTTATTACTGGAAGACCCATTGAGCGAGGCGAAAATCTTTCCTCCCTTTTCTTTTCTGATCTGATGAGGATCCTTAAAGAGATTCATAGAAGGGGAGTGGTCCATTTAGATTTGAGACACAAGGGGAACATCCTTGTGGGTGAAAATGGAGAGCCTTTTTTGATTGATTTTAACAGCAGTTTTTCTTTTAGGGAGGGAGGGATTTTCTACCGATATTTCTTCCCCCTGCTCAGGTGGGTCGATTATGGGGGGTTGTTAAAATTAAAAGAAAGGGTTTCACCCTCTTCCATGACGCCCGAAGAGACTTTATCCCTAAAACGGTTCAACCGTATCCGTAAGATCTGGATCTTCAATTGATTCAGAACCTGGCCCCATCGATCGTAATTGACAAATTGAGAAGTTATGATATTTTATTCAACAACACCTCTCAATTCAACTATTCATATGAAAACGTGGCATAAAATAATTATCGGAGATTCAAGATGCATGAAAGAAGTTCCTGATGAGTCAATTCATCTTATCATTACATCTCCTCCCTACTGGCAGTTAAAAGATTATGGAAATGGTAAACAGATTGGGTTCAATGATACTTATGAGGAATATATTAATAATTTAAATTTAGTATGGAATGAATGCCAGAGGATTTTGCATAAAGGTTGCCGTTTATGTATAAACATTGGGGACCAATTCGCCCGCTCAGTTTATTATGGTAGATACAAGGTTATTCCTATAAGAACCGAAATTATTAAGTTCTGTGAAAGTGCGGGTTTTGATTATATGGGAGCGATTATCTGGCAAAAAGTTACCACCTGCCATACCACAGGCGGAGCCACAGTGATGGGGTCATATCCTTATCCAAGAAATGGGATTCTTAAATTGGATTATGAATTTATTTTAATTTTTAAGAAATATGGTAATCCTCCTAAGGTAAGTAAAGAAATAAAGGAAAAATCCCGTTTGAGCGATGAAGAATGGAATCAATATTTTACAGGACACTGGAACTTTCCGGGGGAGAAACAGGATAAACACCTCGCAATGTTTCCAGAAGAATTACCCAAGCGCCTTATCAAAATGTTCAGCTTCGTTGGAGATGCTGTTCTTGATCCTTTTCTTGGCAGTGGGACTACCTCTTTAGCCGCTAAGAATTTGAATAGAAACTCTATTGGCTACGAAATCAATGAAGATTTTTTACCGATCATTAAAGAAAGATTGGGATTAAAGCAAATTTCTATTTTTCCTGATACCTCCTTTGAGATAATTAAACAGGAAGAATTGAAGATAGATTTTAAGAAAGAAGCTAAAAAATTGCCATATATCTTTAAGGATCCTATAAGATTTGATAAAAAAGTTGACCCCAAGAAATTGAGGTTCGGGTCAAAAATAGATAATTCTCCTTCTGAAAGAGATACCTATTATACTGTTAAAGAAATAATCTCACCTGAGATTTTGATTTTAAATAATGGATTGAAAGTCAGGTTGCTTGGGGTGAAAGAAAGACCTTGGAAAAGCAGTGAGGCTATCCGGTTTTTAAGGGAGAAAACAAAAGGACAAAAATTAGTTATGAAGTTTGATAATATAAAATATGATGAGAGGAACAACTTACTTGGCTATCTCTATTTGTGGAACAAGACGTTTTTAAATATCCATTTGATCAAGAATGGTCTAGTGGATGTGGATACCGCTTTTGAATATAAGTATAAAGCGAAGTTTTTAAACTTAAGAAATGGCCCCATCAAAGAGGGCTAAGCATGAAAATAAAAATAACCCTTGAAGAAATTAGAAAATATCTTGATATAGAGACACCCGAATTTCCGAAGTATGTTACGCCTCTCATAAATTTGGCAAATCAATTCCGCCAGAGGCGGATATCCTCTCCCCTCGAAGGGGAGGAAAGTTTTTTAAGGAACTTAGGATGCCCTGCAGCTTGCTGGGGGGAGGTTTACATTGAAAACGTAACATAAAATTGGAATTTAAATTGGCATCATTTCTAATTTTTTAAGTTTTGAGTGACAAAACGAAAGAGTTCTTTCTGTTTGAGGGCCATCTTCCTTGCTTCTTTCTTGTTTCCTTCGTGTTCATATCCTATCAAATGAAGAATCCCATGAATCATCAGGAGGGAAATCATTTCCATCGGGCTAAACCCGAATTTTCGGGATTCACGTTTCGCCATTTCCACCGAAATCACTAAATCCCCGAGTAGATTTGGATGCAGGCTGGAGAACTCTCCCTCTCTCATCGGAAAGGCCAGGACATTGGTAGGTTTATTCCGGCCGAGATAGCGTTGGTTCAGATCATGAATCTGGGCATCATCAACCAATAGGATGCTAATTTCGGCATCAGGAAGTGCCAAGGCGGCCAAGGTCACCCGGGCTGTCCTTCTTATTCTTCTTAGGTCTAAATGGATATGTTTTTGCAGATTTCGGATCCAGATCTTCATTGGTTTTCTTTAGTGACTCTGTGGTCAGAGAAGAAGGGTAATCGATCCGCTGATGAAAAATAGCGGTGAGAATCCGTGTAAAACTTTCCTCGATTTCTCGAAGGTCTTTCAGGGTCAATTCGCATTCTTCCAACTGTCCGTCCAGAAAGATATTGTTAATGATCCTTTGAACCAGGCCTTTGATTCGAGAAGGAGTAGGTTCAGAAAGAGAACGGGAGGCTGCTTCCACCGCATCGGCTAACAAAATCAACCCTGCCTCTTTGGTTTGAGGTTTTGGCCCAGGATAACGAAAATCTTCTTCTTTAAGAGGATTCATCTCTGGATTTTCTTTCTCCTTGGCTTTTTGATAGAAGTAACTGATCAGGCTTGTCCCGTGGTGCTGTTGAATGATGTTTGCAATCCTCTCGCCCAAACGGTTTTCACGCGCCAGTTCCACTCCATCCTTTACATGCGAGATCAGAATGAGACTCGACATAGTTGGGGTGAGGTGGTCATGCTTGTTCTCCAAGCCTCCCGCATTTTCAATGAAGTAAAGAGGTTTTTTCAACTTCCCAATATCGTGGTAATAAGCACTCACTCTTGCCAGCAGAGGGTTGGCAGCGATTGACTTCGAAGCCGCTTCCACCAGACTCCCAACCACGTAACTATGATGGTAGGTTCCCGGGGCTTGAAAGATAAGGTCTTTGAGAAGAGGGTTATCCAAATTGGCCAATTCGAGGAGTTTGATATCCGTGGTGTAACCGAATAAAGCCTCAATCATAGGTGCGGTTCCCAAGACGATGACCGAAGAGAGAAGCCCTCCTAAAAACCCCATGATGAATTCAGGGATGAGGACCAGTTTGAAGGGGATACCTGAGATAAGGGAGTAGGAGAAGATCATCATCAGGTTGATTCCTCCTACAATCAGTCCTGCCTTGATCAAGATGTTTCTCTGTTCACACCTTGCTACCTTATGGGCCCCGATGGCACTTCCGATAAAGGCGAAAATAAAAAGGAAGAGTTGATTCCCCATTAAGGTGGCAAAGAAGTAACTTGAAAGAATAGCAAAGAAGATGGACACCTCGGAATTGAGGACGATCCTTACCAGCATCGCTCCACAAGCGATGGGAAAGAGATAGGTATAGGAGGAAGAGGGAATGGAGAGAATTTCTCCTCCCAAAATATCGGTAATCAGTTGGAAGATTTTGAGAAGCCCGATCAACCCCACCAGGGTGCTACAGAAGAAGAGAAGGTCTTTTGAAGAGAGAGAAACCTTCCGAATATTTTTTGTGGAAAACTCATAAAGACTTGCCAGAATCAATAAAGTGAGGAGACCTAAACCAATCAGGATCGCAAGGATTTGGCTTCTCTCCATCGCCTTTTTCAGGGCCTTGATCTTCAGAAGGTGTTCCTCTTGAACCCGTTCACCTGGCCTTAGAATGACCTCTCCTCTTTTTACCTGGTAATAGACCGGGCTGACCCTTTCCCTGGCGATCGCCTTTCGTTCCTCTGTTTCGTTTCGGTTAAAGGTGATATTGGCCCTTAAGAGATGTTCGGCAATTTTTAGAGCAATCTGGGAGACGTCCCTCCCTGTAGAGGGGGACAGAAGATCAGACTGGGCACGAAGTTTCGCCCTTGCCTCTTTCATATCCAAGAAGCTGAATGGAGGAAGACTTTTTCTCTCCTCCCGGGTATGAATATTTCGGAGGGTCACCCCCTTATCGGAGTCAGGATCGAAGAGGTCCTTGTCGTTGACAATCCCTCTTTTTAGGAGGGGGGAGAGCAATTTCAAGGCATTCTCACCGATAGAGGGGTTAAACCGTTCTCTTTCAAGGATCGACCATTCCAGGGGGCTGAGGGGGATTCGAAGGGTGGAATCCCATTCATTTCTCCTCTTAAGAGTTTCTTCGGGTCTTTTCCCGCCCATTCGAGAAGATGAGGAGAGGAGTTCGAAAGCAGAGCGTATTCGATTCTCAGCATCGGTGAGGACACCTGGGTCGTAATCATAAACCGGGAGAACTGACCTCTGTGCCTCTAACCTCTTCTCATAGGTAGATTTTTCATCTTCCACCAGAAGGTCTTGAGGAGATTTAATCTCCTTATGGGCGATATCTCCAATTTTATAATCTTTGATGTGGAATTTGAGTGAGGGTGAAATTAAAAGGGTTAAGAGGAGAGCGGTTCCGATTCCAATGAGCCATTTTTGATAGAGGGGCATCCTGATCCTATCGAGCCATCGAAGAGGCTTGGTCCCATTGGAGGTTTTATAAAAGGGAAGATGTTTGATTAATTTTTTAATGAAAGGTTTCATAAGTTTCTTTAATGGGGAGGAGGTTGTTCCCTATGGCGTTGCCTTCTCTCTTCCGCTCGTTCATAGGCCTTGATGATCTCCTGGACCAGGGGATGCCTGACCACATCTTTGTCGGAGAAATAAATGAATTCAATCCCTTCGGTCCCTTTAAGAATGCCTTGGATTTCGATCAACCCAGAGACCTTATTTTCCGGCAAATCGACTTGAGTAATATCCCCGGTGATGACCGCTTTGGAGTGGAAACCCAATCGGGTAAGGAACATCTTCATCTGTTCGGGGCCTGTATTTTGGGCTTCATCAAGAATGATGAAGGCATCGTTAAGGGTTCTTCCTCTCATGAAGGCCAAGGGGGCCACTTCAATGACCCCTTTTTCTAAGAGTTTGGAGGCCCGGTCGAAATCCATCATGTCATGAAGGGCATCGTAAAGAGGTCGAAGATAAGGATTAACTTTTTCAATAATATCGCCAGGAAGAAACCCCAATTTTTCCCCAGCTTCCACGGCAGGCCGGGTAAGGACAATTCTTTCAACCTCCTGTTTCATAAGGTAGGCCACAGCCATGGCCATGGCCAGGTAAGTCTTGCCCGTCCCCGCAGGTCCGATGCCAATGACCAGATCGTATTTTCGGATGGCATCGATATAACGCTTCTGATTTAAACTCTTAGGCGTGATCACCCTCTTTCTCGAGGAGATATAAATCGTATCTAAAAAGATCTCCTCAAGATTCACCGTTCGATCATCGGAGATCATTCGAATGGCATAGTCAATATCTGTGGGATAGAGAGGGTAGCCTTTTTTGAGGAGACCATAGAGATCATTCAGGATTTGGATGGCCAGTTGAACATCCGGGCTATCCCCTTGGATGGTCAGGGCATTGCCTTTGGCGTTTATCCTTACCCCAACCGTCTTGGAAATTCGTTTTAAATTTTCATTGTGAGCACCGAAAAGGATATGAGCAATCTGGAGATCGTCAAAGATCACCTTTTCGGTAAACTCGTCTTGGTTCTCTTTCAAAAAGGAATCTTCACTCCCCGATGGCCACTTTGAATTTCCTTAATGGCTTCAAGTGATGGCCATCCTTCTATTAAAATCATATCATGTTATGAGAAAGATTGCAATCAGTCCTTCTTCTTACCTTCTCCTTTTTACTTCTTCCACGATGGCAGGAACAATTTCTCCTGCCTGGCCACGAATAAAGTAGTCAGATATCTGATCAGTCAGAGGTGTGGGTTCTTTATTGATCTCGATGATGGTTGCTCCTCTTTCCTTGGCTGTATAGGGGATATTGGCCGCTGGGTAAACCACGGCCGAAGTCCCGATCACAAGAACGAGCCTACAGGAGATGGACTCTTTATAGGAATTAACTTGGGCCTCCCAGGGGATGGGTTCTCCAAAGAAGACCACATCGGGTTTTAAAAGGGAGGAACACCGGCTACAACGTGGCGGGAGGTCTTCCAGTTTAAGTGATAGGCCGTCCACCTTGATAGAACAGTTGAGACAGGAAAGGGTTCGATGGGTTCCGTGAAATTCGATCACATTTTTGCTTCCGGCCGCCTGATGGAGGCCATCCACATTCTGGGTCACAATGGAACTGAGGAGCCCCATCCGCTCTAACTCAGCCAATCCAATATGGGCGGGATTGGGTTTGGCGGTTAGGATGAGGGAAAACATATCCTTAAGCATCAGCCAAACCTTTTCTGGATTGGTGCGAAAAGCATAAATATGGGCGTATTCCTCAGGATCGAATTTCTCCCAGAGCCCGCCTGCACTCCTGAAATCCGGGATTCCGCTCTCCACAGAGATCCCTGCTCCGGTAAAGGCCATGCTCTTTTTTGACCTGAGAATCTCCTCAGCCGCCCTTTGAATCAATTTTTCATCCATCATCTTTCTCCTGTTTTGAGGGTTCCAAAGGTAGGGTTCCATTTCCATTTTTAAAATTTTCACCTGACCCCATGATTCTTAGACCCTTTTCTGAAGAATTTTTTGATGAGAGTAAGCGGTCCTGAACGAATCGTTCCATTTCTCAGAGTTTGTCTCTTGACGTTCGACCAGGATTCCCAATGGACGATCTTCTCCAGTTCCAATCTGGGAGGGGGGGATGGTTTCTCTTCTGGATAACCCAGAGTGATAAGGCCGATGACTTCGATGGGGTCGGGTATCTGAAGAATCCCTTTAACCCTTTCTTCATCAAAGGCACCAATCCAGCACGTCCCCAAGCCGAAAGAGGTAGCCATGGTCAACATGTTTCCTCCTGCGAGGGTCACATCATACCTTCCATATTTCCCTTTCCGCTTATCGAAACCGAGGACCAGGACTACAGGGGCTTTTTCTACATGGGAGGATTTGATGAAGAAGAATTTGGCTACCTCTCCTATCCGTTTTCTTGTCTCTGGGTCGGTAACGATAAGGAAATGCCAGGGTTGGAGGTTTGCTCCTGTAGGCGCCCATCTTCCTGCTTCAAGAATTTGAAGGAGAATGTCTTTCGGGACAGGTTTATCTTGGTAAAGTCGAACAGATCTTCGAGATTTTAATAGGGTTAAGAGGTCCACTTTGTTTAAGATATTATCAGAATAGAGAGATGACTGTCAATAATATCTTCGACTCGGGGATTAGGTTGATTTTTGTCAGCGATCTGTTAGACTTTTGCAAAAAATATAGAGAGGATGATTCCCTAATGTCGGTCTATAAATTTGAAGGTAAAATTCCAAAGATTTCTAAGACCTCTTATCTTCATCCCCGATCAGTCATCATCGGCGATGTGGAGATTGGAGAGGGCTGTTTTATCGGGGCAGGGGCAGTCTTACGAGGAGACTTTGGGAAAATAGTGGTGGGCAGTAGAACGAGTATCCAGGAGAATTGTGTTATTCACGTTGGAGAGGGAAAAACCTCCTCCATTGACAGCGACGTCATTATTGCCCATGGGGCCATTCTTCATGATGTCACGGTCAAGTCTTATGTCATGGTCGGCATGGGTTCTATCCTGATGAATGGAGTTTTTTGTGAAAACCATGTCCTCATTGGTGCAGGGTCAGTGGTGAAAGAGAATTTCTGTATCCCATCCAATGTGGTAGTGGCCGGAAACCCGGCTCGAATCGTCGGACCCTTATTAGACGAACAGAGAAGACGTATCCATCAGGGAGTGAAAATCTATGCCCAACTGGTCAAGCGATATAAGAAACTTAAGCTCCATCCTCTATGAAAAAATAGAGGAAAGAATACCTCAAGGGTGAAGGTCCCGATAGGCCGGAAGGATTCCAAATCCATCGGCTTTCATAATCGCCCTTTTTACAGCCTCCATCAAGGCCACCTCCGCAAGGAGCCCGATTGTATTCACATCCGCTTCTTTCTTTCCCAAAGAGATCGTAAAAAGGAGATCGCCGTCAAAGGTGGTATGAAGAGGTGAGATCGTTTTGGTTAACCCCGAATGGGAAATTTGAGCCACCTGACTTGCCTCTTTTTTTGAAAGGTTGGCATTGGTAGCAATCACTCCCAGGGTTGTATTAAAGATTTCCGTCTCCGACTTTAAAGGCCCGCCAAACTGTTTTCGGGTCACCCCTCTTTTCATCCATTTTGAAGAGTTTGCCAATTGGAGGCTCCTTTTAGATTTTCTCGCCCCTGCAAGAATTTGATTTGAGTCAGGATCGAGAACATCGCCAAAGGCGTTGACTACCACGAGTGCTCCCACAACGAGTCCTCGGGGACCAACGATACTTGAGGTCCCCACTCCTCCTTTCATGGCGCGATCAATTCCAAAAAGTTTTCCCACCGTCGCCCCAGTGCCAACTCCTACACTCCCCTCTTCTACTTTCTCAGAGGCGTTGAGACAAGCCTGATAACCCATCTTTTGATCAGGCCTTATCCGGAAATCCCCAATTCCGAAGTCAAAAATCACTGCTGCAGGAACGATGGGGACCTTCGTCTTGATGACATCAAACCCCTTCCCTTTTTCCTCTAAGTAGTTCATCACTCCTCCTGCCGCATCGAGACCGAATGCGCTTCCGCCCGAGAGAAGAATGGCGTGAATCCTTTCGACCAGATGGAGATGGGAAAGGGCATCGATCTGTCTGGTCCCGGTCGCTGTCCCACGGAGATCGACTCCCCCTACCGCTCCGTCCTCACAGAGGATGACCGTACAGCCAGTCAACGCCTTGAAATCACTGGCATGGCCCACTCGGATCCCCTGGACATCGGTAATCGCTTGAAGTCTTTTCATGGCTGGCTCATCTTATCAAGACAAAGGAAAAGGTGTCAAGGGAATCAAAAAAGGGGATTTAATTTTTGTTGTCTTCATCGACAATTTTTGTTAGGATAATGGCAACCCATTCAAAGATATTCCTTTTTAATTGATGAAAAGGGGAAGGCATTCAGAAAGGAGGGATTGGGATGATTAAAAAGATTTCGGTCTATCCTGAGAAGTGCACAGCCTGTCGGCTGTGCGAGTTGGGGTGCTCCTTCAAGAAGACAGGAGAATTTAATCCAATCGCTTCACGTGTGAGGGTTTCTATTTTCGGAGAGGATGCTTTCTATATCCCAGTCCTCTGCACCCAGTGTGACGAGGCCTGGTGTATGAGGGCTTGTCCGAGTGGCGCCATCTCACGGGATTACGGGGCAAGGGTGGTCAAGGTAGACCCAGAGAGATGTGTAGGGTGTCGCATGTGCACCATGGCCTGTCCATTCGGGACAATCACTTATTACGCTCCTGAAGGGAAGGCGATCAAGTGTGACGAGTGTGATGGCCAGCCCGAATGCGTGCTTTACTGTCCAACAGGAGCCTTAAAGTATGAGGAAGAGTCAACGTTTACTCGATTGAAGCGAGTGAGTACGGCAAAGAAACTCGAATCTTCCTCAAAGGAGGTGCAGTCATGAAGGGATGGGTTGGAAAGATATTAAGAGTAGATCTTTCAAAGGGGGAATCAAGGAGCGAGGATTTGGACCTAAAATTAGCACAAAAGTTTATCGGGGGAAGGGGGCTTGGGTCTAAGATCCTTTTCGATGAGGTGGATCCGAAGATTGATCCATTTAGTCCCAACAATAAATTAATCATGGCCACTGGTCCTCTCACCGGGACGAGTGCTCCCTGTGCTGGGAGGTATATGGCCATTACGAAGGCCCCCTTGACAGGGACCATTGCCTGTTCCAACTCCGGGGGTCATTTTGGCGCTGAACTGAAGTTTGCGGGTTTTGACCTCCTCATCCTTTAGGGGAAGGCAAAGGAGCCTGTCTATCTTTATATTGAGGATGGAAAGGTGGAAATAAGGGAGGCAAAGGTCCTCTGGGGAAAGACCACCCATGAAGCGACCGACCAGATTCTTTCTGAAACCGATATGGATGCCAAAGTGGCTTGCATTGGTCCAGCAGGAGAGAAATTAGTCCGGTTTGCCTGCATTGTCAATGATAAACATAGGGCAGCAGGGCGATCAGGGGTTGGAGCAGTGATGGGGTCAAAGAATCTGAAGGCAGTCGCTGTAAAAGGTTCAGGAGGCGTGACCGTGGCGGACAAAGAGGCGTTCAAGAAAGCCGTACTGGAGGGATTTCAGAAGATCAAAGCCAATCCGGTTACTTCCACAGGATTGCCTGCCTATGGGACAGCTATCTTGGTCAATATTATCAATGCGAGTGGAATTTTCCCCACTCGAAATTTTCAGCAGTCAGTCTTTGAAGGGGCTGAAAAGATTAGTGGAGAAATGATTGCCAACCAGATCCTCCTCCGGAATCGGGCCTGTTTCGCCTGTCCCATTGGTTGTGGGAGGGTGGTCAGGGTAACCCATCCAAAATATGAATGCTTCACCGAAGGACCTGAATATGAAAGTGATTGGGCAATGGGCGCTTGCTGTGGTGTAGATCATTTAAATGCTATCGCGGAGGGAAATTATCTGTGCGATACCCTTGGCTTAGATCCCATCTCTGCTGGAGTGACCATTGCCTGTGCCATGGAGTTATTCGAAAAAGGAATCATCACAACCCAAGAGGTGGGGCGTTCTCTTTATTTTGGAGACGCGGATGCCATGGTGGAGATGGTGAGAGCCATTGGATATCGAGAAGGGTTCGGAGACGCTTTGGCAGAGGGTTCCTATCGTCTGGCAGAAAAATTCGGTCATCCTGAATTCTCAATTACAGTCAAAAAGCAGGAATTCCCAGCCTATGATGGAAGAGGGGCCCAAGGGATGGGGCTTCAGTATGCGACTTCCAATCGAGGGGCCTGCCACGTCAGGGGATATATGACTGCTCCTGAAATCTTAGGTTCCCCTGTTAAACTTGACCCATTTGAGACGAAAGAGAAAGCCAGTTGGGATAAGATTTTTCAAGATCTCACAGCCGCTCTTGATTCTTCTGGGATCTGCCTATTTACCACCTTTGCGATCGGCGGACCTGAGATTGCAGAGTATCTTAAGGCGGCTACGGGTATGGAGATCGACAATGATGAATTGATGAAGATTGGGGAGAGAATCTGGAACTTAGAGAGATTATTCAACCTCAAAGCAGGACTTACCGGAAAGGATGACACCCTTCCTCAGCGATTGTTAAAAGAGCCCATCTCCAGCGGTCCTGCCAAGGGGAAAGTGGTTGAACTGGATAAAATGCTCCCAGAGTATTATGATTTGAGAGGTTGGGACAGAGAGGGGGTTCCAACCCCAGAGAGACTGAAAGAGTTGGGATTAGAATAGAATTTCAATGAATCAATTATCCATCGTCAGTGACCAATGGTCAATGGACAACACTCAACTGAAAATTGACCATTGGTCACTGGTATTTTAAGCAGGAATATTTTATGCCCAAAAAAAAGAAACGAGTGGTCATTGTTGGAAATAGTGCTACTGGCCTCTCGGCCTTAGAGGCGTTCAGGAGGAGAGACAGGGATTCAAAAATACTGCTGATTGATAGAGAACCGTGGTTAGCCTATTCCCGTGTGATTACCCCTTATTTCATCATGGGAGGAGTTAAGACAGAAGCAGGGTTATTTTTAAGAACGAAAGAGTATTACAAACATTTAGGGGTCAAGATCCTTTTGGGAAAGGAAGTCCTTGGAATAGATATAAAAAACAGGGAGGTTTTTTTAGAGGGAGGGCGAAGAGAAAAGTTTGACCTTCTTCTGATTGCTACTGGAAGCACTCCCATCAAACCTAAGATCAAAGGCACCAAACCAGAAGAGATCGGGGTTTTAAGGAGCCTGTCCGATGCAAAATATTTAAAGGAGATGAAACCCAAAATTGGACATGGCCTTTTCTTAGGAGCAGGGTTAGTTTCCCTTCAGACGCTCCAGGCTTTGTTTACAAGGCAGGGACGATATACTCTTGTGGTCAAGTCGGACCAAATTTTTTCTCAGACCCTCGATCAAGAGGGGGCTGAAATTATTGAAAGCCATTTAAAAAAGATGGGAATCCAAATCATTAAAGGGAGAGACGTTGTCCAATTGAAGAAAAAGAAAGGGTCGAAGATCGCCATTCTGGATAATGGGGAAGAGATAGAAACCGATTTTATTTTTGCAGGAAAAGGGGTTCAACCCAACCTTGATTTCCTTCGGAATAGTGGAATTAAGGTTGAGAGAGGAATCTTGGTAAACGAATATATGGAGACCAATATCGAAGGGATTTACGCCGCTGGCGATGTGGCCCAGGCCCCTGATTTTTTCTCCAATGAGAAAGTCATCTATGGGCTCTGGCCATCTGCAATTGAACAGGGAGAGATTGCAGGGAAGAACATGGCGGGGATGAAGGTAAGGTACGACGGGAACTTAAAAATGAATGTCACACGGGTTTTTGCAATGCCTATTGCTTCTATTGGAGATTTTGGATCAAAACGAGTGGCGGAGACATTGACGAATAAAGACGAAAGAAGAAATATCTATCGGAAGATGTGTCTTGATGAAAAAGGAGTGATGATTGGAGCCGTCCTGGTCAATCAGGTGGAGGATTTGGGAATGATTCATTCGCTTATCAGGAAAAGAAAAGAAGGAGGGCTCTTGAAAACCAATTCGATATGGAAATCTCCGATCCGATATGGTTTTCTTTATAAGAACATCCTGGAAGGGAAGATATAAAACCATCAAAATGTAAAAAGGAGGAAGAGGAATATGAGAATTAAGGATGTGATGACCAAAAACCCTATTTCAGTGAGCCCCGACACACTGGTTTTACAGGCCCAAAAGATTATGAAGGATAACAAAATCCGAAGACTCCCCGTGGTGGATAAGGGTAAATTGGTTGGGATTGTCACCAAACATGACCTGCTCGAGGCGGCCCCACCCAGGGGGACAAGCCTTTACGATTTAAATTACCTCCTTTCCCAGATGAAGGTGAAGGATTTAATGAAGAAAAACCCAATTGTGATCACTCCCTACACACCGGTCGAAGATGTATTAAGGATTGGGCAGGAAGAAAAAATTGGGTCCTTTCCAGTAGTGGAGAACGGAAAATTAGTTGGGATTGCGACGGAGTCAGACATTGTGAGATTTCTCATCCGTACTTTAGGGATCGGTGAAGAAGGGTCAAGAATTACCATTACGGGTTTAGGAGAAAAATTCGGTGAGCTGGAAAAGATCATCTCTATAGCCAATCGCCATGGAGTGACCATTCTAAGTATGATCCTCATTCCCAAACGGAAAAGGGGTGATTGGATGGTTGCCCTTCGGTTAGATACCAAGAACCCTAAAACGATTATTCAGGATCTCAAAAAAGAAGGATTCAATGTCACTTGGGCAGTTGCCTCAGTAAAGGCAGAATGGTAATTCTAAAATTAAATTAGACCATTCCGTTTGAAGAAATCTTTTAAATAAATTATTTTTTTGATTATTTTTAAAAAGGGGGATAGAGATGGAGTTAATGGAGGCGATCAAAGGGAGAAGAAGCATTCGGAAATATAAGAACGATCCTGTTTCGGAGGGGGAGTTGAAGACGATTTTGGAAGCGGTCCGATACGCCCCTTCCTGGGCCAACACACAATGCTGGGAACTAATCGTGGTTAAAGATTCGGGCCTGAAATCCAAATTGACCGATACCCTTTCTCCAAATAATCCTGCTCGGCCCTCTATGTCAGAGGCTCCCTTGGTCATTGTTCTCTGTGGGAAAAAGGGGGTCTCGGGTTTTAAGAAGGGTGAGGCAATGACCGTGAAAGGGGACTGGCTGATGTTTGATACAGGCCTCGCCATGCAGACCCTCTGTCTCACCGCCCACTCCTTAGGGTTGGGCACAGTCATTATTGGAAACTTTAATCACAAAAAGGCGGAGGAGATCTTAGGGGTTCCGTCAAATGTGGAAGTAGTGGCCATGACCCCCCTTGGATATCCTGACATCGAGGCAACTCCTCCCAAAAGGAAGGAGATATCAGAATTTGTGTTTTACGATAAGTATCCAGGGAAATAATAAACTCTAAACCCTAAACCCAAAATCATAGCTAAAAATATTTGAAATTTTCCCTCACCTCCTCCCTCTCCCCAGCGCTTGCCTGACGGTAGGCAGGGGAAGAGGGGAAGGATGAGGGGCATAAAATGTTAGAAGAAAATTCTCAAATATTCATATAAGAATCTAAAAAACTCAAAATCAAAATATCTAAAAAACCCACTTTGGATTTAAAGTTTCGGATTTTATGTTTGTTTAGGGTTTCGAGTTTGAGTTCTTGGTTACGAATTTTGATAGGGAGAAGGTTGAGACGAAGATGATCCCGGAAGAGGTTCTCCAATCCCTTGTGATCCAAACGGACTCTAAACTACTCTTGGTGGTGATCGATGGAATCGGAGGATTGCCCGTTCGAGGAAGGACCGAACTCGAAGCGGCAAGGATCCCTAACCTTGACCGGCTGGCCTCAAAATCGATCTGTGGATTGATCGACCCAATCTCCTATGGAATCACTCCTGGAAGCGGTCCTTCTCACTTAGCCCTCTTTGGGTACGATCCATTTCGGTATGAGATTGGGAGAGGGGTCATGGAGGCATTGGGGATTGGAATCCCTTTGACGGAAGATGATTTGGCCGCCCGGGGAAATTTTGCAACAATGGACGAGAGGGGAACAATCCTCGATCGAAGGGCGGGGAGAATCTCCACTGAAAAGAATAGGGGGCTATGCCAAATTCTTCAAAATGAGATTAAAGAGATCAATGGGGTTCGGATCTCTATCTATCCTGGGAAGGAACATCGGTTTGTCATTGTCTTTCAAGGAAAGGGATTAAGAGAGGAACTTTCGGATGCCGATCCACAAAAAGAGGGGAAGGCGGTAAAGTGGTCTGAACCTCTATTGGAGGAAGCCCGAGGCACTGCTGAAATTATTAATCAATATTTAAAAAAGGCCATAGAAGTTTTAAGACCCCATTTCCCTGCGAATAGTATGCTTCTCAGAGGTTTTTCAAAGATTCCAGATATTCCCTCTCTCTCGGAAAGGTTTAAACTCAAACCTGCAGCGATTGCCACCTACCCGATGTATCGAGGATTGGCAAGGCTGGTCGGGATGAAGGTCTTAGAGACAGGAGAGACCCTGAGAGAAGAGGTGGAGACACTTCGAAGACATTTTAACGATCATGATTTTTTCTATCTCCATTTTAAAAAGCCTGATATGGCAGGGGAGGATGGGGATTTTCGGATGAAGGTTAAGGCCATTGAAGAGATAGACCGCTTGGTTCCTTCTATCCTTAAATTAAACCCTGATGTATTGGTGGTGACAGGCGACCATTCCACCCCAAGCCTTTTAAAAGGCCATAGCTGGCATCCCAATCCTCTCCTTTTATACTCTAAATATATCCGGCCTGATGGCCTCCGGCGCTTCACCGAGAGAGATTGCCAGAAGGGACAACTAGGAAGGTTTTCAGCCGTGGAAGTGCTTCCATTGATGTTGGCGAACGGACTCAAATTGAAGAAATTTGGGGCCTAAAATATCGCAAGGCGCATAGCGATCGAAGATGAAACCTTATCGTTATCTTTATGGTCCTGTTCCTTCAAGGCGTCTGGGAAAATCACTTGGGATTGACCTTGTCCCTCATAAGATCTGCACCTACGATTGCATCTATTGCCAGATTGGAAAGACCACCGATAGAACGCTTAGGAGAAAAGAATATGTGCCCGTGAAAGAAGTTCTTGAGGAGGTGAAACACTTTCTTAAAAAGGAAAGTTGCCCTATCGATCATTTATCCCTTTCGGGTTCTGGAGAACCCACCCTCCACTCAGGAATCCGTCCGATCATTGAAGGAATAAAAGCGATGACCTCCACCCCAGTTGCGGTCATCACCAATGGCTCTTTACTTTTTGAAGAAGAGGTGAGAAATGATCTTCTGGATTCCGATAAAGTTCTCCCTTCGTTAGATGCTATCTCCCCGGAGATATTTAGAAAAATCAATCGCCCCCTTTCGGAATTTAAGGTTGAAAAGGTGATTGAGGGGATGATCGAATTCAGAAAGATCTACAAGGGCCAGATCTGGTTGGAGATCCTTTTCTGTAAGGGGGTAAATGATTCCCAAGAAGAGATTCTGAAAATGAAGCAAGTGATTGATCAAATCCAACCGGATCGGATTCACCTTAATACCGTGGTGCGACCTCCTTCAGAAGAATGGGTAGCCCCTTTAAACCCGAAGGAGATGGAAACCATTCAATCCTTTTTGGGTGAAAAGGCTTCCATTGTCACAGAGTTTAGTCGGCACCCTTCTTCTGTTCTGAGAGGAAATATCCAAGAAGAGATTCTGAGGATTCTTGAGAGAAGGCCGCTCTCTTTGTCGGACCTTGCCAAAGGGATGGGGGTGATGGAAGAGGAACTGGACAGGGAGATTGGTTCGCTCCTCAAAGAGAAGAGGATTAGGGTCCGTCGTTTTGAGACAATAGATTTTTACGAAGTGTCTCCAAGAAAATCCGACCTTCACGAACTATAATTCTTCAATGGTCTGGTGGATCTTTTTCTCCAGGGTTTCATCAATGTTTCCCCTTTTCCAATCCCAACTGGCTTCGATCTCGCTTCGGGTCAACTCCACTTCTTTGATTCTCCATCCCTTGGAGAGGGTGAAAAGGTAAGAGAATTCAAATTTTCTTAAACGGTCAACTGTCACCTCTGGGTCTTTATTTTGAATCAAAGACTCAACCAGTCGTTTGACCTCTCCCTTATCGTCAAAGATACTATATTCTTCAAAACGATTTCCCATCTATGGTGGTTCCCCTTAATTTTAAAGCCCTAACCTTTGTTAAACCTTTTGTCCTATTTAAGCATTTTTGGGAAGCCTTCTATTACAGATCGAGGCAAGCTCCGGAAAGGGGTGGCAATTTTCTGTTGGATAAGAAAGCTCAACTTCGCCTCGAAAGGATTCAGTCAAACCGTTCAATTTAATTTTTCATATTTTTGGATCAGTGCTACCAACAGGTCAAATGGGTTAGGTCAGACCTTTGTAATCTCAAAAGAGAGTTGTCCATCTTCATAATGAAGGGTTCTGATTCCAACCTCCATTCCAACCTTTAACTCTTCAGGCTTCACATCCTTTGCCACCCGTGCAAAGAGCTTTAACCCTTCCCCAAAGTCAACGACTCCCATAGTGTAAGGAGGATCTGTCTCAAACCCAAAGGGTGCATAATAGGCAGTGGTAAAGGTTTCGAGTTTCCCTTTTGGGGGCATCTCGAACCAATCCATCTCATTGGAGAGACATGTTGCACAGTCTGCCCTGGGAGGGAAGAACTTGGTTCCACAATGCTTGCAAATAGTTCCTTCAATCTTTCCCTCTTTTAGGAAGTCGACAAACTTTGATGTTTTGGTGACCGAGGTGAAACTTTTTCTTCCGAATTTCTCAAAACCCATCTTTTCCCTCCATCAATTTTTTTCATATCATTCCATTTTTCGACCATTCCAATATTCCCTTGCACATGGCTAAGCTTATGTGGGGGCTCAATCTCTACCCAAGATAGTAATATTGCCATAAAGCCCAACGCCACCAATATTATGGACAAGCCCGATATCCGGTTCTCCTGGAACCTGCATTGGACCCGCCTCCCCGCGAAGTTGTAAGACAATGGTTCTGATCTGGGATCCCCCTGTGGCCCCGATGGGGTGTCCTTTCGAGAGAAGCCCTCCATCAATGTTTACAGGAATCCTTCCTTCTTTGTAAGTGGCTTTTTCACGGATCAGTTGTTTTCCCTCACCCGTTGGAGCAAATCCAAGGCCTTCATATGCCATGATCTCTGCAATAGTAAAGCAGTCATGGACTTCTGCCACTTTAATCTCTTTGGGAGTAACCCCAGCCATTCTGTAAGCCTGAGCGGCTGCGGTATAAGTGACACTCAAGCCTTTAGTAAAATCAGGTCTTGACGCCATATTGACCGACTCAGAGGCAGCGCCGATCCCTAAAATCCAGATCGGTTTCTTGGAGTAGGTTTTGGCTTTTTCAGCATTGGCAAGAATGATGCAGGAACTCCCATCAGCATTTGCACAACAATCTCCGACACGGAGGGGCCACGCCACTGGTCCAGCCATCTTTGCCTCCGGGTCTCCTGGTTTGAAGTCCTCCGGTCTGACCATTTTTCGATAGACCGCCCTCTCGTTGATAGCCCCATAGGTGGAGGCTTTAATCCTGACATTCATCAGATCCTCATGGGTTAGGCCGTGTTTGGCCATATAGGCCTGAGCATAGAGGGCATAATAGGCTGGCATCATTGTTCCAAAGGGAGCCTCCCATTGAATGTCTGCCCCACGTCCCATTCTTTCCTGGGATTCTGCAGAGGTGATCTCGGACATCTTCTGAAATCCAAGAACCACAACGACATCGTGAAGACCGGCTTTGATCATACTATAAGCAATTCTTACCCCTGTACTGCTTGAGGAGCAGACCGTCTCCACATAACATGTAGGCTGGGGAATGAGGCCAAGATATTCTGCGAGGACCCCCGCAGGGGAACGTTGTTTGTCATACTCGGGGGCAGAACAGAAAATGGATGCATCTACCTCTTTCTGGGTGATGCCTGCATCTTGGATGGCTTCTCTAAAGGCCTCAAAGGCCAATTCTCGAATAGACCCTTCATATCCTCTCACAAAAGCACTTTGACCTACACCGATAATGGCAACCTCTTTCATGTTAACCTCCATGTTCTCGTAAAATAATAAAAATTAATAAAGGTTTCCTTTTTTGTCAAGGCCTCCCTTTGAGCATGTATGGACGGCATCCAAAATAGCTTCCACATATTTATTATATCCTGTACATCGGCAGAGATTTCCTGCTATGGCATTTCGCACCTCTTTTTCACTTGGGTTGGGGTTTTCCATCAGGAATCCTTTTGCCGCCATCAATGTTCCTGGCGTGCAAAATCCACATTGGAAGGCCCCATGTTCGAGGAAGGCTTTTTGCAGAGGATGAAGTTCCCCCTCTTTTGAAAGCCCTTCGACGGTTTCAATCTTTTTCCCTTCTGTCTCCACTGCCAGAACAAGGCAAGAGGTAACGGGTTTGCCCTCAAGGAGGACCGTGCAGGCACCACACTCCCCTTCATTACATCCCCTTTTGGTTCCTGTCAGACCAAAATTTTCCCTAAGCACCTCGAGTAAGGTTCTTCGGGTATCTATTTCATCCTCGTAAACCTCCCCATTGATATTGAACCTCATTAACCTTTTCATAGATTCCCCCTTCATTTAAAAGAATTAGCCTCCTCCCAACCATTGTTCCATAATAATCATTTCTTCAACTTCAGGTCCTATCTCCCAGATCACCTGCCGACTCTTCGCATCTATCACGAGGCCTCCAACAGGATCCTTGTAGATTCTCTCAAGGAGCCTTTGGGCCTCAAAAAGGTCCACTTCTCTTACGGTTTCTTTTCCTAAGGTCCGAACCTTAATCCTCCGAGACATTTCTCACCCCTTTACTTCCTCTAGAGCTTTTTTCAATGCTTTTTCGGTTAGTACCTTAACCATTTCTTTACGATACCAGGCAGAGCCTCTTAGGGTGGTCCGGGGTTGAACTTCTTCAGAAGCCTCTTCTGAAGCTTCGCGGATCTTTTTATCATCAAGGATTTTTCCCTTGAGAACCTCTTCCGCCCTTTTTGCTCTCATTGGGGTTGGCCCTACTGTGCCAAGGCATATTCTCGATTCATTGCAAACCTCTCCCTCCAAGGTGATTGAAACAGCAACACTCACAATGGCTAAATCCATGGCTTCTCTCTGTGTATGCTTGATATAGGCACATCCTGTTGAAGGTGGGGAAGTGGGAACTTGTATTTCTGTCACTAATTCGTCGTTCCTTAAGCAGGTTTCCCCGGGACCTATGATAAAATCTTCGATGGCGATCAGTTTTTCTTCCCTGACACTGAGCACCTTTACCTTTCCGCCTAAAACGATAAGGCTTGGGACCATATCGGCTGAAGGGAGGGCATTACAAACGTTTCCAACTACCGTACCAAGATTCCGAATTTGAAGGGACCCGATCGTGGAGGAGGCCCAAGAAAGAACCGGATACCTCTTTTTAATTAAAGAAGATGTTTCTACGGTATGGAGGGTGACAAGAGGACCAATCCTCAAACCACTGGTTCGATCATAGTCCATCCCATCTAAGCCAGGAATTCCTTTAAGTCCAATCAGGTAAGGAGAGGTAAGCTCACGCCTCTTCATCTTGATGAGTAGGTCTGTGCCTCCGGCAAGAGGCCTTGCCTCTCCCTCATAACGGGCAAGAAAGGATAGGGCCTCCTCCACTGTCGTGGGTAAAAGATATTCAAATTTTGGTAATCTCCTTAAATAGGGATAATTCATTTCACTTTCCTCCCTTCTTTTTTTCCTTGAGAGCCTTAAGGATCTTCTCGGGGGTAAAGGGTGGGTCAGTTACTCGAATTCCCGTTGCGTCCTCAATCCCATTCCTTATGGCAGCCATAATGGCAGTCGTACAGGTCTCCCCAGCCCCTTTGGCTCCAAAGGGTCCAAGAGGATCAAAGGTTTCAACATGGTAGTTGGTCAGTTTCGGAACATCCATCGCAGTCGGAATCTTATAATCTCTTAATGAGGAATTGAGGGCTTGTCCTTTCTCATTATAAAGACTCTGTTCAAACAGGGCTTGTCCAATCATATGGGCCGAGCCTCCATCCATCTGGCCTTCCACCAGGAGGGGATTAAGGGGCTGACCGCAATCGTCTGCAGCCACTACATTGAGGAGTTTTACTTTTCCAGTATCGGGGTCTACCTCCACTTCCACCGCTTGAGCCACAAAACTAAACGAAGGGGTAAAGTGTTGGGCGTATCCTTGGGTGAAATCGGCTATCTCGGAACCAGGAAAACCCCAGCTTCCATAGCCATAAATCGGCTGTCCCAACCCATAGTGCGCATGGCGGATCAATGTTAAAAAGGGGATCTTCTTCTTTGGATTATTTTTATCATATACCTCCCGATTTCTAAAGACTAGATCCTCCTCTTTTACCCCTAAGAGATCCCCTGCAATTTTGGCCAATTTCCTCCTTGCATCCTCGGAAGCAGCCAGGACAGCATTTCCGCTCCAAACAGTACATCGGTCGCCGAACATCCCCGAGTCAAGGACCGTATCATGGCTATCCTCCATCTCGATGTGTATCTCCTCTAACCGAAGACCCAAGACCTCTGCCACGATCTGGGCAAAGATGGTATCGCAACCTTGACCCAGTTCTGTGCCCCCATGAATCAGGTTGACGGTGCCGTCTTCTGAAATCTTGACTGTAGCAGAGGAGGCAAAATGACCTCCCATGCGTAATCCAGAGATTTGAGCCCCACAGGCAAAGCCAAGACCTCTGAAGGGAATCCTCTTTGCCCTTTTCTCCCTCCAGCCGATCTCAGAGGCCACTTTTTGAATCGCCCTTGCAAGACCGATGCTATTGACCTTCGATCCACTTGGAAGGGTTTCTCCTTCCTTGACAATATTTTTTAACATCACCTCCATGGGGTCTAAACCTAAGTCCATGGCCATCATCGAGACCATCGAACTAAATACATATCCAGCAATTACCTGGGATTGCCCTCGAACCGCCCCACACACCGGGAGATTGGTGTAGACCCTTTTGGCATCATACCGAACATTTTGGACTTTAAAGGGCAATGCATTAAAGAGACCAAAGAGATAGAGATTCAATGGGGAGACGCTGAGATAGGCCCCCCCATCGGCAATGTAGCGGCAATCTGTGGCCAATATCGTTCCATCTCTCTTCATCCCCATCTTGAGCCAGACATGTTTCTCATGTCGTTGGCGGTACGTCCCTATCACCTCATCCTGTGTCACAACGATTTTGACAGGGCGTCCCGTCTTCTGGGCAAGTCTGACGGCACAGAAATCGAGGTCCAAAGCCTCATGTTTTCCTGAAAAGGCTCCCCCGATATAGGGGTTGATGATCCTTATCTTATCTAAGGGGATTCCCAGACCCCAGGCCAAATGGCGCCAGGTAATGTAGGGACTCTGTTTAGAGCCCTGGAATAGGATTCTCCCAGAGCCATCCACACTCGCGATGGCCACGTGAGGTTCCATAAAGCCAATGGTCACTCGCTGAGTGGCAAACTTCTCCTCCCGAATATAATCACATTCCTTAAAGGCCTTCTCCACGTCTCCATATTCAAAATGGCAGGAGGCACCAATATTTCCTTGTGCATGTTCATGGACTAATGGAGCCCCCTCCCTCAGGGCTTCCTCCCAATTAAGTACAGGCGTTAATTCTTCATAATCGACTTTAATAAGATCTAATGCCTCCTCAGCGGTATCCTCATCAATGGCTGCCACAGCGGCCACCGTCTCCCCATAATGACGAACCTTATCAATGGCAATCGGAGGACGATCGGCAAACTGCTTCATAAACCCTACGACAATGCCAGGAAAATCCTTTCCCGTGATGATCGCTTTTACCCCGGGCATCTTCATTGCACGGCTCGGATCGATATGAAGGATTCTTGCATGAGCATAGGGGCTTCTCAGAAGTTTACCATGAAGCATTCCCGGAAGAGCAATATCGTTTGCAAAGGTGGCCGTGCCGGTCACCTTTACCCTTCCATCAATCCTTGGAAGGGGTTTCCCAATGACATCAAATTCTCTCTTTTCCATTTTGCCTTCCACCCTTTTTCCTTTAGGTCAACCCAACCGTTTTACCCTAATTCCGCATGGGTTCATTCAGGATTTGAAATTTTTATAGAATATCTCACCTTCTTACATTCTTTTGATATTTCTGAACCGCTCGATTATGTTCCTCTATATTCGTTGAAAAGAAGTGGGAACCATCATTTTTAGAGACAAAGTAGAGATAGGGCACAGGAGAGGGATTAAGGGCTGCCCATAGAGAGTCCTTTCCAGGGTTACAGATGGGAGTGGGAGGAAGTCCTGTCTTCAGATAAGTATTATAGGGAGTAGGGGTTAATAAATGCTCTTTGGTGAGATTCCCATTAAAGTTTTTAATTCCATAAATGACAGTGGGATCACTTTGAAGGGGCATTTTCCTTTTTAAACGGTTGTGAAACACCGCAGAGATTAGGGGCTTTTCTTCAGGCAGGGAGGTTTCCTTTTCAATCACGGAGGCTAAGATAACAATTTCTTTCTGAGAAAGTTCGAGGGGTTCTGTTCGTTTATCCAGTTCTTGTTCAAAAACCTTTTTAAATCGTTGGACAAAGATTTGAATTACCTCTTCAGGATCCATTTCCTTTATCAGCGAGTAGGTGTCAGGAAAAAGGTAGCCCTCTAAGGTCGTTCCAGCCAGATGGGAGAAACCCAATGAAGCAATAAAATCAGAGGAAGTGGCTTTTTGGAGGAAGGCTTGTTGGTCCACAATATTGGACTCTTCCAGTAATTGAGCAATCTGGGCGAGAGTATAACCCTCAACAATCGTGATCAGATGACGTTTTGTTTGCCCCCTCACGAGATGGTTAAGGACCTCCATCGGAAGCATATGGGTATGTAATTCATACTCTCCGGCTTTTAACTTCCCTTTCTTATGGAGGAGGGTGGCTAAGGCCATAAAAAGATGTCTGCTTCGGATGATTCCCTCCTGTTCAAGGTTCTCTGAGATTTTACGAAGAGGGGTCCCTTTCTTGATATAGACCACCTTGGTCAAGGGGGTGTTGGAGGGTGGGCTGAGAAGAAGCCACCCAGTGGAAAAAATTAAGAAAAGAAGAAGGATTCCCCCCCAAAAGGAAACCTTTAAATGAATGGAGCGGATTCTCATTTTCCTTCCTGATTAAGGTATCCTTGAAGAATGAGGACGGCGGAAAGCTTATCGATCACCCTCTTCCTTTTCTTGCGAGAGAGATCGGCCTTCAGTAAAACCTTTGAGGCCTCTAAGGTGGTCAATCGTTCATCCCAGGTCACGATCGGCAGATTAATTCTTTCCTTAGATTTCTTGATCCATTGGAACACCATCTCCGCTTGTCTACCCAGCGTTCCATCCATATTTTTGGGAAGCCCAACCACTATTTTCTCGATTTTGAACTCGGAGATAAGGTTGGAGATTTCATTCAAATCCTCTTCCATTGATTTTCGTCTAATCGTTTTTAACCCCTGAGCTGTAACCTTCAGTTCATCACTGACCGCTACTCCAATGGTATGGGAGCCAATATCCAAACCCATCAATCTCATCTTTTTTCTTATCACCCATTTGGCATAGGTTGTCAAGAAATAGAGTTATTTTTAAAGATTGTTTTAAAAATTTAATAATTACAGCAAGTTGTTTTTAAAGAGATCAGACCAAAATTATCTTGACAAAAAAATAGGAGTTTGTTATTTATTGCACAAATTAAATTGAAGGAGGCAATTTTATGGATTTTAAATTGACTGAAGAACAGCTGGCAATGCAAGAGATGGCCAAGAACTTTGCTGAAAAGAAGATTGCGCCTACAATGGAGGAGGATGAAAAGGAACATCGGTTTCGTCGAGAAATAGTAAAAGAAATGGGAAGATTGGGTTTTTTTGGATGCATCTCTCCTGAGAAGTATGGTGGGAATGAGAGTGGATACCTGGCGGCCACATTAATGACGGAGGAAGTAGCCCGAATTTCTCCTTCGTGGGGACTCCCCTTTAACCTTCAGATGAATTCCATCCAGTCGGTCCTTCTCGCCTTCGGCACAGAGGAACAGAGGCAAAAATGGATTCCTCCTCTTATTAATGCCGACCTCCTTGGATGTTTTGCGATCACGGAGCCAAATACAGGCTCTGATGTTGCCTCAATGAAGACAACGGTTCAGGAGGTGGAGGATGGGTTTATCATGAACGGGACAAAGATGTGGATCTCTGGGGTTCCTGTTGCTGACGTCGGAATTGTCTATGCCTATACGGACCGAGCCTTGAAACATAAAGGGATGTCGGCTTTTATGGTCGATATGCACCTACCAGGCGTCACCCAGAAGGCGATCGATACTAAGTTGGGTCTTTTCTGTGCCCCGACCGGGGAGATTGTGTTTGAGAATGTGAAATTACCTAAAGATAGTCTCGTGGGACAGAAGGGAGATGGGTTTAAAATCTGTATGTCAATGCTGGACAATACAAGGCTCTCCTCAGCTGCTAGAGCAGTAGGGGTTGCCAGGGCCTGCAGGGAGCATTCGGTTCGATATGCCAACGAGCGTGAACAGTTTGGACAGCCTATTGCCAATTTCCAAATGATTCAGGAGCAGATTGCTGAAATGTATGTAGAGGAGGAGGCGGCAAGGCTCCTGGTTTACAGGGCTGCCTCGAACCGGGATGCAGGGATGAGAAACACCGTTGAGGTTTCATGCGCAAAGTATTTTGCTGCTGAGGTTGCCGTTCGAGCCGCCAACACCGCTGTGAAGATCTTTGGTTCCTATGGATTTTCATCGGAATACCCGGTGGAACGATTCTATCGGGATGCAAAGTCCTATCAGATCGTAGAGGGGACATCGAATATTCAAAAGGTGATCATTTCCCGACATGTTTTGGGACTTAAATAATGGAGAGTGAATTCGAATAAGGAGGGATGAAATTATGGGAACACCGGTAACGGTACCGATGGTAGGAAAGATTATCTCTGTCGCAGTAAAACCAGGGGACAAGGTTCAGGAGAATGATCCAGTGGCCATCTTAGAGGCGATGAAGATGGAAATGCCCATTGTCGCCCCGATTACGGGGACAGTGAAAGAGGTATGTGTGGGGCCAGGACAGGAAGTTGAATCAGAAGCCGTCATTGCCATCATCGAGTAAACCAGGGGAAAAATGGAGAAGAGATGGAATGTCAGAAGAAGAATTTTTAAAGAGGGTGAACATACGACCAATCCGAATTGAGGACCTGAATGCCATTGTTGAGATTGATCATAAGATTTTAGGTAAGACGAGGCCGGAGTATTGGAAAAACATCATTGGCTTTCCGAATCCCCATCATCCCTTATCTTCTCTGGTGGCTGAATTTGAAGGTAAAGTAATAGGATTTATCGTTGGAGATGTAAGCGGGTGGGAATTTGGAATTCCTGACACGATTGGATGGATTAGGACGATTGGGGTTGATCCAGATTACCAACATCGAGGGGTTGCAAGAAGATTGGGAGAAGAATTCTGTAAAAATCTAAAGGCGATTGGCGTGAGTATGGTCTATACCTTAGTCAATTGGAGCGATTGGGATCTACTCAAATTTTTTAGGGCGATGGGTTTTACAAGGGGTGGGGAGATGATCAACCTTGAACTGAAGATCGAGTAATTTATTTTTTGACAACCTCTTTCCATCATATTTACCTGCAATCCTACTCCAGGGTTGCGAGACCCATTAGTGGAAAAAGTGACAAAAGGCCTCTAAAGTCAATCCCTAATTTACAGGGCGGGCAAGAACCCCAAAAAATTATTCACCCGCATTCTTGGTTTATAAAAGAGGGAAAGAGATTTTTTCTATGCCAGTTGGGTTTGTCCTTAACAAAGTCATCCCCTTTATCTATTTTAGCAATTACCTATTCGTTCAAGGCGTTTAAAAAATGAGGAGATTTTACTGATGAATATAGGGAAAGAGAGGGAGATGATCAGGGAAACCGCTGTCAAAACTGCCCAGCGTCTCCAGTCCAGAGCAGGAGAACTCGATGCCACCAGGCATTTTCCATGGGATTTAGTAGAGACATTTGGAAAGCAAGGGTTTCTTTCCATTCTCCTTCCAGAGGAATATGGAGGAACCAATGGAGACCTTCTCTCTTTTTGCCTGGTGATAGAAGAGATTGCTAAGGTTTGTGGTTCCTCATCCATGTTGATCCTTGGACAGGGCTTGGGGAGTAATCCCATTCTCACAGGAGGCAATTCCATCCAGAAAGAGCATTATTTCACACAAATAAGTGAAAGAAACAACCTTGTTGCCTTTGCGTTTGGTGAGCCAGAGATTGGATTGGATCTTGGTTCCATAAAAACAAGGGCTGAAAAAAAGGGGGGAGAGTATCTCCTCAATGGCCGTAAGGGTTTTGTCATCAATGGCAGTATGGCCCATCTCTACACCGTTTTTGCTACCACTGATCCTCGCCGAGGGAAAGAAGCCATTACCGGCTTTGTGGTCGAAAATAACACCCCCGGGCTTCAATTTAGTGAAAAGGTAGAGAAGCTTGGGATGAGGGGGGCTGTGACCACTGATTTAATATTTGAAAACTGCAGGATTCCCATAGAGAATCGTCTTGGAGAGGAAGAGGACGGTTGGAAGATTGCTTTAAATACCCTTCATCTATCCAGGCCAGCGATAGGAGCTCAGGCGGTTGGCATTGCTCAAGGGGCTCTCGATTATGCGATCCATTATGCCAATGAACGTATCCAATTCAACAAACCCATCTCCACATTTCAAGCCATCCAGTTTATGATTGCTGATATGGCCACCCAAATTGAAGCAGCTCGTGCCTTGGTATACAAAGTGGTTGACCAAATCATGACCCAACATCCTGATTCTGAGAGACTTTCTGCGATTGCCAAAATTTTTGCCTCTGATGTCGCCATGAAGGTGACCACCGATGCCGTCCAGATTCTTGGAGGTTATGGGTATATGAAAGATTATCCTCTGGAACGGATGATGCGGGATGCAAAGGTGACCCAGATTTATGAAGGAGCAAATCAGATTCACCGCTTAGTGGTTGCCCAAAAATTATTTAAATAGAAATCAATCAAGATTGTCAAAAACCATTATTTTTTCAATGAGTTATAAAAAGTGCAAAATTTTACTTGTTTTTGAAATAAAAATATAGTATTTTTTGTTCATTCATGAGAATATATTCACAAATAATTGTAAAATCATAGGAGGGCAATTCTATGGGACGGTTGGAAGGAAAGGCAGCGGTTGTGACAGGTGGAGGTAGAGGGATTGGCAGGGCTGTGTGCCTTGCCTTTGCCAAGGAGGGAGCAGATGTCGTGGTCAACTTCGCAACCAAAGAGCAACCTGCCCAGGAAGTCGTTGAGATGATCGAAAAGATGGGTCGAAAAGCAGTCGCTGTTAAGGGGAATGTGGCATTGAAGTCAGATGCAGAAAGGATCATCAAAACATGTGTGGATCAATTTGGCAAGATCGATATCCTGGTCAATAATGCCGGAGCCACCAGACCAGGGATGCTTTATAAAATGACGGAGGAGCAATGGGCCGAAGTGATCGACATTCATCTTAAGGGACCATTCCTCTGCATTCAAGCCGCCTCTAAATACATGATGGAACAAAAGAGTGGGAAGATTATCAATGTGACTTCAGCGGCGGGCATTTCTGGAACTAAAGGGCAGATCAATTATAGTTCAGCCAAAGGGGGGATTATTGCCCTCACGAAATCCGCCGCACGAGAGTTGGCAGGTTATGGGATTACGGTCAACGTGATCTCTCCAGGTTATGTGAGTACAGAGATGACAGAGAAGATTAGAACTGATCCAAAACTCAGGGAAATTTATATGGGTAGGATTTTGCTGGGTCGGTTTGCTGAACCAGAGGAGGTTGCCCCGACCTTCGTCTTTCTTGCCTCCGACGAAGCCAACTATATCACAGGTCAACTCATCTGTGTGGATGGGGGCCTGGGAATGACCTAACCTTCGTCTTTAGATAGTGGATTGGTGGAAGGAAAAGATATAATCTAATTTTAGAAAGGAGGGATGAAAATATAATAAGGAGAGCCTGTTTTAAGAGAGCAGGTAAAATTTCAACTTTGTGATTTTAAATAGAAAGGGGTGATATGTATGTCAGTAGTTCCTAATAAGATTGAAACCTGGCAAATGGTTCAACCGACCACAAAGGACAAGGATACCGGAGAGGTGAAGCCTGGTAAGTTGGCTAAAACCTCCATCCCTGTTCCATCCTTATCATCAGGAGAAGTGCTGGTCAAAGTAGCAGGTTGTGGGGTTTGCCACACGGACTTGGGTTACTTCTATGATGGAGTCCCTACTGTCCAAAAACCTCCTCTGACGTTAGGTCATGAGATCAGTGGGACCGTCGTCGCTGGGGATGAGAAATGGGTTGGAAAAGAGGTAATCATCCCCGCAGTCATGCCCTGCCGTCAGTGCCTCCTCTGTAAGACTGGAAGAGGAAACCGTTGCTTAGCCCAGAAGATGCCTGGGAATAGTCTTGGGATTTATGGTGGTTTTTCAAGCCACATTCCGGTTCCTTCCATTGACCTCTGTGAGGTGAGAAATAGAGGTGCTATGCCACTCGAACACTTAGCGGTGGTGGCGGATGCAGTGACCACGCCTTATCAAGCGGCAAAAAGGGCAAACCTCGAACCCGGGGATCAGGTGATTATCATTGGGGTGACGGGAGGAGTAGGAGTCTATATGGCCCAGACCGCAAAGGCATTGGGGGCCAAGGTGGTGATTGGGATTGCCCGCAATCCCGAAAAATTGCAGAGGGCCCTCAAGTATGGGGCTGATTTTGTGATCAGTTCTCAGGATAAGGCGATTAAGGACATTCGAAACGAGTTTCGTGAAATCTGTAAGAAGAATGGACTGGAGGCAGGATTTGGCTGGAAGATCTTTGAGGTGAGTGGGACCAAAGCAGGTCAGGATCTTGCCCTGGAACTTCTCTCCTTTACTGGGAAACTGATCGTCATTGGGTTTGGGTTAGCCAAGAATGAATATAGCATCTCCCGTCTGATGGCTTTTGATGCCGAGATCATAGGCACCTGGGGATGTTTACCCGAGTATTATCCGATTGTCCTGGATATGGTTCTCAGCAAAAAGATTGACATTGGACCTTTTGTTGAGACTCGACCGATGAGTCAGATTGAGTCGGTTTTTGAGGAGGTTCACAAGGCAGGTTCTCCAGCAAAACGAATTGTCTTAACACCCGATTTTTAAATTTTGTAGGTTTAAGGATAGAGTATAATCTTTACTAACCAAAAATTTCATTTAAGAAAGGAGGAGTTTTTATGGCATTGGATTGGATGCCGAGAGAGGATGAGATTAAGAATCACGATCGTTATGGTTCAGAGCATTGGGGAACAGAGCCCCCTTGCACCGTTTATGAGAAGAGACCCTTGAAGGATCCCAAAGGGAATGTCGTCCCAGGTCTCTATGTGGCATGGATTCGACTCAACAACCCTGCCCAGTATAACTCCTATACCACCGAGATGGTCAAGGGAGTGATCGCAGGGTTTGAGAACTCTTCGACGGATCGTTCTGTCGTTGCCACGGTATTCACTGGAACTGGCCCCTTTGCCTTCTGCACCGGTGGAAACACAAAAGAGTATTCTGAATACTATAGTAGACGTCCCGAAGAGTATGGAGCCTATATGGAGCTCTTTAATAATATGGTGGATTCCATTCTGATGTGTAAGAAACCTGTAATCTGCAGGGTAAACGGGATGAGGATTGCAGGAGGACAGGAGATTGGGATGGCCTGTGACATTGCGATTGCTTCTGATTTGGCGGTCTTTGGTCAGGCAGGTCCACGCCATGGCTCTGCCCCGGATGGAGGAGCAACCGACTTCCTTCCCTGGTTTCTAAGTATGGAAGATGCGATGTGGAACTGTGTGAGCTGTGAGATGTGGAGCGCCTACAAGATGCGATGGAAAGGGCTCATCTCAAAAGCTGTTCCTGTGCTTAAGGATGAGAAAGGGAATTGGGTACGAAATCCCCAGGTGATCACCGACACTTTTGTTAAGGATGGCGAGATTGTATATGGCGAATTTAAGAGTGGGGATGAATTTAAACAGGCCAGGGAATGGGTCAACAGTAAACTCAAGGCGAATGATTATGATTTTTCTTTACTGGATGCGGAAGTCGATCGAGTGGTCTGGACCTTTGCTAACCTCTTCCCTGGATGTTTGATCAAGTCGATTGACTCAATCAGGGCGAAGAAGAAGTTCTTCTGGGATCAGACCAAAAATTATAACCGGCACTGGCTGGCTGCCAACATGATGGGCGAGGCCTTCCTAGGATTCGGCGCCTTCAATACCAAGAAGATTACAGGTCAGGATCTCATCGATTTTATCAAGTATCGTCAGGGGATTGCGGAAGGCAGGCTCATGGATATGGACTTCTTTGAAGAAGTGCTGGCAAAACCCCAGAAGAAGTAAAAGAGTCAAAAAGTTTAGGAAAAACTTTTAAATTGGGTCGTCAAAATGGGATACCCCTTTGGGCATAAAAAAGAGTTTATTTGCCCAAGGGGTATCTTTTTAATCTACCTTTTAATCCCGAATTTTTAGATCGGGGATATTTATACGAGGAGGTGATCGATATGGGTTTTAAGTTTATCTTGACAGAGTTTAAAGAGGGCGTGGCAACCCTTACCCTAAACCGTCCTCCCTTAAACGTTCTCAATATCGAAATGATGGAGGAGATTAATACCTATCTGGAGGAATTAAAAAAGGAGAAGGCCCTTAAATTATTAACCCTTCAGGCGGTCGGGAAGGCTTTTTCAGCAGGCGTGGATGTGGGAGAACATCTTGGGGATCTGGTTTATAAGATGATCGAAGTCTTTCACAAGATGTTCCATCTGATGGATGATCTCAAGGTCCCTTCCATCGCGGTGGTGAATGGCTCGGCCCTCGGTGGAGGATGTGAACTGGCACTCTATTGTGACATGGTTCTTGCGACCGAGAAATCGAAATTCGGTCAACCCGAAATTCAGGTAGGAGTCTTTCCACCCATTGCTGCTCTGATCTTTCCAAGAATCGTTGGAAGAAAGAAGGCTATGGAACTTATTCTTTCTGGGGAGACGATTAGCGCGCAGGAGGCATTGAACTTAGGATTGATCAATAAGGTGGTTCCAGAGGCGTCCTTTCAAGAAGAGGTGAATGGGTTTATCGAGAAGTTTAAAAAATTAAGTGGAATCGTATTAAGGCTGGCCAAGGAGGCTACACTTGCTGGGCTCAATGATGATCCGGGAAAAGGACTGAAGGCCATTGAAAAGATCTATCTTGAGGAGTTGATGAAGTCCCATGATGCATTGGAAGGCCTCAAGGCATTCTTAGAAAAGCGGAAACCCATCTGGAAGGATATCTGAGCGATCAGAGGGAATCCTTTTTTAACCCCTTCGTGATGGAGATTCCTTCAGAAGAAAGGGCGGAGGCCTATGAAATTTTTTTCTAAATAATTCTATTGATGCTTTCTTTTCCACTTGATTTGTATTGGGAAAAAATATATATTTTTTTTGTTTCTTCTTCTATACATTTAACCCTTAAGGAAAAACCGATGCCACTGGAGGGAACTACTCCTTTCCCAAAAGAATTTGTTGATCTTTATACCCAAAAAAGATGGTGGTGGGGGCTCACCTTTGGGGAGATGTTAGATCGGACCTGTGACCTCTATCCCCGTAAAGAGGCCCTGGTCGCAGGGGAGGTCCGATGGACTTACCGGCAACTCAGAGAGTGGACAGATCGGGCAGCCATTGCCTTTCTTGAATTGGGGATTAAGAGACTGGACCGAGTTCTTTTGCAGATTCCAAACTGGGCAGA
>FWPU01000383.1_pt1 | contig 142249 bp, 134 predicted proteins | sample 2228361 | NCBI WGS metagenome assembly FWPU01 (sample SAMEA103939777, study PRJEB20133) | metagenome | reverse complement strand
TTGCAGTTTGAACAATAATCTTGCCGCAGGGAATTATTTTATTAGACTATATTACCTTGGAGAAATTTTTGTTGAAAAGGTCACTCTGCTCAAATAGGTTGAACAGGGAAAAGGTGAGGGCGAAGGAGGTTACAATGTCCACTCAACAAAAATTAGCCCTTTTGGTTGCAATTATGATGATTGCGATCTCCTGCGCAAAAAACAATAATGAAGCAGCCCAGCCCAAGGATGTTGTGGAATTGGTCCCTCTTGATAATGAGATAAGCGGATGGTCAAGGAGTTCGGCAATGCGCATTGCCGAAAATGAAACCCAGTTATACGACCTCATTGATGGTGAGGCACCAACATATACCACACGCGGATTCAAAAAGTGTGCATTCCAGGATTACACAGATACTACAGCAATTATTGAACTCAAACTGAGGATATTTGATCAGACTGATACTGCAAATGCCAAATTGGTTTATGATTATCTTGAACAACCTGGTTCAATACCCTGGACCGGAGACAATGCTGGTGTTGAAGCAAGATATGTTATGGTGGGTTTTTCTTATACTCTGGATTTCTGGGATGACCGCTTTTATGTCAACATCAATATCAGTGACAATACGCAAGCGGGTCTGGATGTAGCAAAGCTATTTGCACTTAATATCTCAGCAGCAATACGCGATACCACACAATAACCATGGATAAGATTTCACGCCGAGAATTTCTGCACTACGGTATTGGGGCGCTGGGCATGATTGCCTTTCCAAAAAGAATATTTGCGTCAGAGTTGAACGAGACCGCTAATGGTCCGGTAATTGGTGTTGCAACAGGCAAGAAAGAAAGCCTGGTAGAGGCGGTATTCAAGGTGATTGGTGGTATTGAAAAATTTATCAAACCCGGCGACCGTGTTCTTGTCAAACCCAATATCTCATTTGCTGCAAATGCGGAATGTGGAGCAACAACGAGCGCTGAAATTATTAAACAGGTTGTGCAGATCTGTCTTGATGCAGGTGCTTCAAAGGTTATAATCATTGATTATCCACTTGCAAATGCCCAGCTGTGTATTGAAAAAAGCCAGGTAAAACAGGCAATCATTGATCCACAAAAAGTGAGTCTGCTAATGCTGAATAAAGAACGGCAGTTCACTGAGGTTGAGATTCCCAGTGGAAAAGAACTCAAGATCGTAAAAATAGCACGGGAGCTGGATAATGTTGACAAGTTCATCAATCTTCCCACTGCAAAATCCCATTCTGCAACTGGCGTTAGTCTGGGACTCAAAAATCTGATGGGATTGGTCTGGGACCGCGGTATCTTTCATCGTGTCAATCTTCATACAGCGATTGCTGAACTTGCTAAAGTAATAAAGTCAGATTTGACAATTGTTGATGCGACCAGGGCACTTACCAGTGGTGGTCCGGGCGGACCTGGTAAGACAGTGGTATTGAATAAAGTTATTGCAGGCACAGATATGGTTGCAGTGGATTCCTATACTGTTGGGATTACTACCTGGTATGATAAGGCATTTACCGGCTCAAAGGTAAAGCATATTCTTTCTGCTTATGAACTTGGTCTGGGTGAGATTGACCCTGAAAAAATGCAAATCAACAGGGTAGAGGTGTAGTATACGATTAGTAATCCAAGTTTTGTTTCTGATTTTTTTTGTCTTGCTTTTTATTGAAACACGCTATGGTTCATTCATAAATTTTGCCAATCTTTATTTCCGGTTTGACCCACTGGTTCTGTTCATACCAGGGATGGCAGGAAGAACAATAGTCTCTTCTGCATTGCTGTCACTGATTATTATATTGATCACCTTGATTCTGGGTCGTTTTTTCTGCGGATATGTCTGTCCTCTGGGCACAGTAATTGACATTTCAGACAGATTTTTGTTACGGCCTTTAAGGAAAAATAAACAGATAGTCCTTACCGACAAAACGAAGGCGTTGATAAAGTATTTTCCCAGATACCTATCTTTTATTTTTCTCTTTTTTTCAGCGCTGCTTGGCGTTTCATTCATTCATTTTTTTGACCCACTGGTGATTTTTGAGAGAACCCTGACACTTGTATTTTATCCTATTACAACATACTTTATCAGTTTTTTTTCTACTCTTCATAATACAGTATATACTGAAACCCTGATTGCATTGGTCGGTTTTCTATTCGTTCTGGTTCCGGGATTTTTCACAACCCGATTCTGGTGTCGTTTTGTCTGTCCACTCGGTGCATTGTTTGTGCTTCTTTCCCGATTCTCTCTATTCAGATTTGCATTTTTCAAAGACTGTAAAGACTGTGCAATTTGTGGAAAAGTGTGTCCAACAGATGCGATTGATTTCAAGGAGAAACAGATTGATGCTGGAGAATGTATCAGTTGCTTTGAGTGTCAGCAAAAATGTCCGCAAATGGCGATAAAGTATCAGCAGCGATTTTCAAGACCCATGTTCAATGTCAAACGCAGGGAATTTATCACGGGCATTGCTGCGGGTATTATCGCAGTTCCGCTTGCCCGTTCTCTCCTGTACAGAAAACTTGAATCCCGGTTGCTCAGACCACCTGGTGCGATACCAGAGCAGGATTTTTTGAATCTCTGTATCCATTGTGGAAAATGTATGAAGGTTTGTCCCACAAATGGCCTGCAACCCTGTATACTGGAAGCAGGTGTTGATGGAATATGGACACCGAGGCTTGTGCCGCGCATGGGTGGTTGTGAAAAGAATTGCAATGCCTGCGGTATGGTCTGTCCGACTTCGGCAATCAGGAATTTATCTCTTGAAGAAAAAAGTTATGCAAAGATTGGCACCGCGGTGATTGACCGCTTCAGGTGTATTGCCTGGGAACAGGATAAACCCTGTCTTATCTGTGATGAGGCATGCCAGTATAATGCCATTGATATGTTCAACGAAACGATTCATGGTATCACTATTGGCAGACCGTATGTCGATGAAAGAATCTGCACTGGTTGTGGAATCTGTGAATCTCGCTGCCCAGTAGAAGGCAGGTCGGCGATTGAGGTCTATTCTATTGGCGAAGAACGCAAAAAAGATGGTTCATATATCACCCCTGAAAAAGTCAAACTCCGTGCCTGTGAGGACAAACAAGAGGATATTCCCTCAGGTTTTATTATCCAGGATTGATTACTATATTATTGTTCTTAGTCAGCATTACTGCAAAAAGATTTGACCAGGAAATAGTCTTTCTGGAACCATTAGGCGATAAATATGCAAGCGGTACAATCTATATTGGTTCTAAGGCAGGTATTGTCGGTTTTGACCTGACAAATAGTCTCTGGTCAAGGTTCACGACCGCAAATGGCTTGCCCGATAATTATATTGAAATCATTGGTATTGACCAGGGTATTCTATGGGTGGTAACAGGACAGGGTATTTGTTCTGCTGATATCAAGATTAATGACTGGCAAATATATGATATGCAAGGCAAGATCCAATGCCTTGATTTTGACGAAAACTATGTGTATGCAGGCGGAGATTCAGGACTCTTTCGTTTTGATAAATATAACGAAACATGGGAAATACTTTATACTTCAGCAGTTTATGACATCCATCTTGATGGAGAAATTTTGTGGTTGATAACAGAAAAGGGGATTATTCGCTATGACCGCGCTCTTGAAAGATTTGAAGAGATTACCAGTGTTGCTCCGGGTGTGTTTTCAAAGATTATTACCACCTCCGGTTACATATGGTTTGTGGGCAAGGAACGCTCTGCAGTCTACAAGAGGGAAGGTGAGTGGTGGAGTGAATATCGCGGTATTGATATTGATGATCTTGCATGGTTTGGTGATTCACTTTTTGTTTTGAGTAACAACAAAATTCATCTCTATAATCCACACACCAGAATTCTTCAGGAATTCAAAGATTTTGAGTTGCAGAAAGAAATTAATGGGATCAGTATTTTCCAGAACAATGTATTGCAGGCAACCAATAATGGTATTTATGCTTATGATTTTGTTGAAAAATCACGGCAGGTTTATAACAGAAATAATGGCATGCTTAAGGATACAATAATTGATGTGTATGAGAATAATAGTCATATTTTTGCAGTGGGCAGTGATAATATTCAGTTTCTGAACAAAGCAACAGGCATCTGGCAGATAATTGAATTATCAACAACTTCCAAAAAGAAGCCGCGTGTGTTCAGCTATGATGATGCTGGTCTGCATACCGGAATAATTGGAAACACCGACCTTAAACTTCAAGGCTATGCCATTGGAGAAGTTACGCTGTATGGTATTGGTTCACACTTCAGCAACACAAAATATGAAAACCTGAATTTGAGGTTGATTGGTGAACATAAGACACAACGCGCAATATCAGGTTATTATGATGATACTGACAAACAAAATGTGATCTATGGTTTTGGTTATCGTGGTCTTGAAAATGACCTCTTATTGCGGGCGCAGGGCGGCTATCAACAGAATGAATATGCTGATTTTGACCTGGTTCCTGCATTCTATAGCCTCGGTGCAAGTGCACGAATGGGGCATCAGCGTAATAATTTGCATTTGCAGGCAGGGCAGATAAAATCAGCATTCTATAAAGAATACTTCAGGGGTTATTCAAGTGTAAAAACCGATACACTTCTTGACATTGATTATGCGAAACATTTTTACTATATTTATGGTTCAGCCAATTTGATCAGCAAGGGCTATGACACACTATTTGTTGATGATAGAATTGCCAGTAATAATAGTTATCAGACGCGAACCGGCTATACTATTGCCGGGATAACTGGTGACTTTGATGTTTTTATCAATGGCGCTGACTATTTTATTGACTATAGAACAGGAACCATACATTTTCTTTCTCCCCGGAAATGGAATGATATTATTGTATTGTTGGTAAATGGCGAACAGATAATCATTCAGTCTGATTCAATACAGAACCATCAGCGCGAGAATATCTATGTGCTTGGTGCGGAGATAATACCCGGTTCTATAAGAATGACAATCATTGATACCGCGGGCATTATTTACCCACTTTCTCAATTCGGTCTTGATAATAATCTTGATAATCAAATTGACGAAGAGTTTGTCAATTGTAACCTTGGATTTATTACATTTCCTTCAAAAAGACCCTTTCCTGATGCGGTTTATGATGACACTTTGAATATCTTCAGAATCGTTCTTGATTACCAGACCAGCGCGACTTTTTATCGTCTGAGGCAATTCCCATTATTGATTGGCAGTGAAAAGGTATTTGTTGATAATGAACCTCTAATATGTGGAAAACATTATATCCTTGATTACACCTCTGGTATATTATTCTTTTTAGACAGAAGTCTGGTCAATGATTTCAGTGAGATTGAGGTCCAGTATTTAGCAATAGACAGGGGGCTAAAGGATTTCTATTATTCAGCCCAATCAGTTATCAGAATTGACCGTAATTCAACCATTTCGCCAGGATATACACATATCATTGATGATGATATATTCTACATATCCGGAAGGCTTCAGCCTGTGATAGCTGATAACCTGAGTATTAAATTTATACCGCAGACAGGAATAGACAGCAATAAAGAATACGGACATTCATATAATCTTATTGCAAACTACCGTTTGTTTGGCTTTTCCGCAGAATACAAAGGTTTTTCCGACAAATTCCCTTCATACGGAATAAGTCAAACGCGGTATGGATACCTCAAACATGCGGGTTCGGCAACCGGGAGTGTTGGACCGTTCTATTACTTTTTTCTTGACGCGCGGGCAAGCAGACAATATGAATATGACACCCTTGAAAATCCATATGAAACAAGAGTCTACTTGGCAAGGTTAAGTTATCAAAACCCGGCTTTACCCAGAACCAGTCTGCTTATGGCAAGGGAGTTTATGCCCGGTTATTCGCGAAACAAAATGCTCATTAATACAAATGCAAGCAATGAGTTCAGGAAAACAAAGCTCACACTGCGCGGGACAGTAAGCAACAATTTCATAGCGACTGACACAAATACCCATTTTCGTACCTTTGGTTATGTAATTGAATCAAACCTTAAATTCCCTTTTGCAGTGGCAGGAAATTTTCTCTATCAGAATAATCAACTCTACTTTGAAAAACAAGAAGAAAAAGAAGATAAGGAAATGCGGTTTGGTCTGAGTATGGATTTTGTACCTGGTTTGTATTACACAGGGAATTATTGATCAAAAATGAACCTGTATTATCATGCAACACTAAAGGATATTGAGCTGGATTACTATTTTTACAACAGTCTAAGCATTGCTCCTGGTAGATGGCATAAAATCTTCAGTATTATTAATATCTCTCTAGGTCTGGGACAGAACACAAAACAATATCTTGATGGCATTGATTATGCGTATGAACCGCCAATCGTTATTGCAAAACCACTCCGTGATTGCAGTATCTCCAGTATGAGCAATTCAAATAATCTGACCGGAGCCATTCAGTTGTTGCCTTTAGCCAATCTTACATTGTGGTTTAAAGAGACTTTCAATACCAGTGGATATGCTCTTTATTATGAGCCAGATTTAAACCCGAGTTATACCGAAGAAATTCGGGTTGAATACGAACCAAAGACTTATGGTTTTTTCAGGACAAACTGGGTTCAGAAAAGGTATTACACTTTTCCGAAAAATACCGTGCAAATACTGTATCTTGAGTGGCACAAATCATGGACCCATCTCTTTACTACAAAGTTGTATACAAACTATAAGAAGGAAACGAATGTATACAGTGTTCAATCAGTGGGCAATTCAGAGATAAAGTATGGGGGACAGACATTATTCAGATTGTCCGCCAAGAGCTTCGTTTCAATGGGTTTCAGCATTAATCAGACAAAAAATCACGGTCAAGCTATTAGAAATATTTATTCACCAGGTGGCAGTCTGAATTTCAATCTCATTCGCGTTCTCTACATCACCGGCAGTTATGAAGCCAGCATTGAATCAGGAAGACCGACAAGTCATACATTAAGTTGTAGACTCAGCGGACAATTATAAAAATCAAGGATTATTTTTTCCGGTATTTTTCTTAGTCCGTTATCCGTTTGCATTTTTGAACAAGATTATTTCATATACTTTTTTCAAACTTGACTTACTTGACAGGACAAGCAGGACATCACCTGATTCCAGAACAGTACCGCCACAAGGAACAATATAATCCTCACCGCGCACTATCAGCACAACCAGGCTATCTTCAGGAAAACCAAGTTCCACAATGCTCCTTCCTACAGCAGTTGATTCAAATGGAACGATGATTTCTGTTAGTTCTGCATCCATCCCGGGTTTTGGTTCAAATTCTATCGGGTAGTTCCTTTTTGATTCGTAGGGCACTGTGACTTTCAGAATCTTTGCTACCGGTGGTAATGACCATCCTTGAAGCAGAGCAGAGGTCAGGACAACGAAAAAGACTATATTGAAGATTAGTTCAGCATTGTATATCCCGGCAAGAACCGGGTATGTAGCAAGGATAATAGGAACTGCGCCTCTCAATCCTATCCATGAAACGAGCACCTTCTCAGGTAATTTGAGTCCGGAAGAAATCAGTGAAACAAAAACACTTATTGGCCTTGCAACAAACATCAGTATTGCTGATATTATCAGCCCGGGAATAATTACCATGGTGATACGCGAGGGAAACACCAGTAAACCCAGACAGAGAAACATTGTGATCTGTCCTAACCAGGCAAATCCGTCAAAAAATCTAAGGATACTGCGCTTTTGAACTATATATGAATTTCCAATAATCATACCTGCCAGATATACAGCGAGAAATCCACTTCCCCGTAATAATGTTGCTATGGCATAGGTTAATGCCAGGAGAGCAAGACAAAAAACGGGATAAAGTCCCTCGTAGAACAACTTGAGCCTGTTAAGAATGTAGACAATGGCTCTTCCACTGGCAACACCAACCACTGCTCCCACACCCATTTGCAGAAAAAAAAGCAGGAAAATTGAAATGACACTTGTTTCAGGTATTATTGATATTTGAATAAACGCAAGCGTAAGGAATATTGCCATCGGATCATTGCTTCCTGATTCCAGTTCGAGTAGCGGTCGCAATGGTGGTCGTAGATTTACATTTCTTGATCGTAGAAGTGCAAATACTGCTGCCGCGTCTGTTGAGGAAATGATTGCACCCAGCACAAGCCCTGTTTCTAATGGTAAACCCAGGAACAGGACCGCTGAGAAAGCAGTAATCATTGCGGTTATCAACACCCCCAGGGTTGATAGCATTGCTGCGGGTCTGACTACAGTTCGCACCTCATGCCATTTGGTATCAAGACCAGCTGAGAATAGAATCAGGGTGAGTGCTATGATTCCAGTGGTTTGCGCAAGTCGTGCATCACCGAAATGAATCTTACCAATTCCTTCTTGCCCTGCGATCATGCCCACTGTGAGAAACAAGAGCAGTATTGGTATACCAAAGTTGTCAAAATATTTCAGAAGGATAATACAGATAATAATTAATAAGGCACCTATGAGCATGAGCAGTTCAAGCGATATCAAGATTATCTCCTTCCATGTTATATTACAGAATAGCCGTCCATTGTCAATAATAAAGAAAATCTGTAATTGTTCAGTTTTCAGTGGAGTTTTGTCGCGGTGCCATTCATGGCACACTAATTCCAAACGAAAATAGACAAAAATACAAGAAAGAAATCTTTTGCTAAATTTTTAGTGAGCAGGATTAGGGAATTTATTCCCCTGAAAAACAAAGTGCACTAATGCATTTAGTTCTTGATTTTTTTGCGATTCTGGTTATAATCTAAGTCTTATGCTGAAGATTGATAGGATCATCAAACAATACCGGGACAAGGACATAGATCTCATTCAGCTTTTACATAACATTCAGAATGAGCATAACTACCTGCCCGAGGATGTGCTGGACTATGTTTCAAAAGTATTGCGTATACCTTTGAGCAAAATCTATGGGGTCGCGACATTTTATGCGGCATTCAGTCTGACCCCAAGGGGCAAACATTTATGCACGGTCTGTATGGGAACTGCCTGTCATGTTCGGGGTGCACCTGCAGTGCTCAGTCAGCTTGAAGAGAAATTGGGTATAAAGTCGGGTGAGACCACGAAAGATAACCAGTTTACGCTGGAGACTGTGAACTGTCTTGGTGCCTGTGCACTGGCACCAATTGTCGTTGTTGATGGTGAATACCACGGTCAGACAACAGTTAACAAAGTTGATAAACTCTTAGAAAAGTATGCAAAAGAAGAGTGAGAGGACCAAAGGTTACAGATTAGATCTGCTGGTCTGCGCTGGAACTGGGTGTGTGTCCAATCGTTCTTTTGCCGTGAAAGAATCTTTGGAAAGAGAGATCGCGCGCCGGGGATTGCAGGATGAAGTGAGGGTGATTACCACGGTATGCCAGGGGTTTTGTGAACGGGGTCCTATCGTGATTGCCCAACCTGATTCCATTTTTTATCAACGCGTCACAGTGAATGATGTGCCATATCTTGTTGAAGAACACCTGATAAAAGGGCGGCCAGCCAAGAAATTGATGTATGTCCCGGAGAAGGAGACACTACCTGTTCCCAAAATGTCAGATATTGGATTTTTCAAACATCAGCGTCTTATTGTTTTGCGCAACCGCGGCAGGCTTGACCCTGAAAATATTGAAGAATATATTGCATTTGATGGTTACGATGCACTGCAAAAAGTTCTTACCTCAATGAAACCAGAACAGGTCATTGCAGAAATAAAGAAATCCGGATTGCGTGGTAGGGGAGGCGCAGGATTTCCCACAGGTTTGAAATGGGAATTGTGTCGTTCTGCAGAAGAACATCCAAAGTATATTATCTGCAACGGTGACGAAGGTGACCCTGGAGCGTTTATGGACCGTAGTGTGCTTGAAGCTGACCCGCATTCAGTAATTGAAGGAATGCTCATTGGTGCCTTTGCAATCGGCGCTCAAAAAGGTTTTATCTATGTGCGCAAGGAGTATCCTCTGGCAGTAAAGAGGGTTCATATTGCACTGAAACAGGCGATTGAATATGGTCTTCTTGGTGAGGATATTCTGGGTACAGGTTTCAATTTTTTTATTGATGTTGTCCAGGGCGCGGGTGCATTTGTCTGCGGTGAAGAAACTGCCTTAATGGCAGCAATTGAGGGAAAGGTTGGAAGACCGCGCACGAGGCCACCTTATCCTGTAGAAAAAGGATTGTGGGGAAAGCCAACAAACATTAACAATGTTGAGACATGGGCAAATGTGCCGGTAATAATGCTTCGGGGAGCTGATTGGTTTGCTTCTATTGGTACTGAAAAGAGTAAAGGAACCAAGATATTTTCTTTGGTAGGTAAGATCAATAATACTGGATTAGTTGAAGTGCCCATGGGTATAAAGCTTCGTGAGATTATCTATGATATTGGGGGTGGCATTCCCAATAACAAAGAATTCAAGGCAGTGCAAACAGGTGGTCCTTCTGGCGGTTGCATTCCTAAACAGCATCTTGATTTGCCAATTGATTATGAAAGTTTGAGTGAAGTTGGTTCAATGATGGGTTCGGGTGGTATGATTGTTGTGGACGAGGATACCTGCATGGTGGATGTGGCGCGGTATTTCTTGAATTTCACACAGCAGGAGTCATGCGGTAAATGCGTTCCCTGCAGACTGGGGACAAAGCAGATGGTGGAGATTTTGAATCGTATTGTTGATGGTAATGGTAGAGAAGGCGATGTTGAACTGCTTGAGAGCATTGGCAAAGATGTCAAACTTACGTCTTTGTGTGGTCTCGGACAGACATCACCAAATCCAGTGCTGACCACGATCAGGTATTTCAAGGATGAATATCTTACTCATATAAAAGAAAAAAGGTGTCCGGCATTGGTATGCAAAGCACTCATATCATATACAATTGACCCGAATTTATGTACTGGTTGCGTTGCATGCGCAAAGAATTGTCCAACAAAGGCAATCAGCGGCGAGCGAAAAAAGGTTCATGTGATTGATCAGAAGAAGTGTATTAAGTGTGGGATATGTCTGACAGTATGTCCGCCAAAATTCAATGCAGTGAAAAAGGTATCACCGGCAGTGGTTTGATATGATTGAATTGACGATTAACGACAAAAAAGTGACTGCAAAAAAGGGCGAGACTGTTCTTGAAGTCTGCCGTCGTGAAGGCATTTATATTCCAACGCTTTGTTATCAAGAGAATCTTACGCCATATGGTGGTTGCAGGCTCTGCATTGTTGAGGTAGAAGGTAGTGCCAGACCAATGACCGCCTGCACACTTCCGGTCCATAATGGAATGGTTGTCAAAACAGCTACACCTGAACTGCGTGAACTCAGACGATTCACCCTTCAGTTGATATTATCCGAACATCCATATTCCTGTTTGATTTGCGACAAGACAAAGGACTGTGCAAATTATATGGAATGTATTGAAAAGGAACCCATTACCTTTGGCTGTAAATACTGCTCAAAGAATGGGGACTGTGAATTGCAAAAACTCGTTGAGGAATTTGAGATCAAGACAATTCCCTTTGCGTTCCACTATAGAAATATCCCGGTTGAAGATTATGACCCATTTTTTGAAAGGGACTATAACCTCTGTATTCTTTGTGGTCGTTGCGTGCGAGCATGTGCTGAATTGAGAAATGCCTATGTTATAGATTTTCATCATCGTGGTCCCAGAACCCTTGTCGGCACAGCATTCAATCGTCCACACATTGATGCTTCGTGCCAGTTTTGTGGCGCCTGTGTAGATGCTTGCCCCACAGGTGCAATGCGTGAAAGATATAACAAGTATTTTGACAAGGGTGATAGCAAGACAAAGACCTATTGTATGTTATGCAGTATGGGTTGTGCAATCAATGTTGAAACCGCAAAAGGAAAGGCGATACGGGTCGTACCAGACAGCGAACCGCTCTGCGTACGTGGACGCTTTGGTATCGCACCACTTGTCAATCATTCTCAGAGGATTACCTATCCGATCCTGAAGAAGGACGGCAGGTTGGTTGAGGTTGATTGGCATGAAGCATTGGAGTTTGTGGCAAAGATATTTGACGAATACAAAGGCAAGACTGGTATCATTTTTACACCTGATTTGACACTTGAGGCTATTAATAGTCTGAGCACAGTTGCCGAAATCATGGGAGTTGAAGATTTTGGCGTTGAAATCAATACCTCAGGTAGTTTTCCCGAGGTTTGCATTGACAAAAAAGAAAAGAAAGTGGCACTGATTGTTATTAATACTGATTTGATATCGGATTTCCCGGTGTTCATTCTGAAATTGAAAGAGTTCTTCAGTGAGCCTCCAGTTATCATCCTTATTGACCCGGTTCAGACCAGAACTGCCGATATTGCTGATATATGGTTAAAACCCAATCCGGGGCATGAATCAGATTTGCTGAATCTTTTGTTGTCTTCGGAACAGATTGGGGATTTTGCAGGTGTTAAGAAAAGAGACATTATTGAAGCACGTAAACTGCTTGTCCGCAGGGATATATGTGTCCTTTATAACCCCAAGAACATGCAAAAAATACCGGTAAAAGAGGGGCTAACTTGTTTTCCTCTGGTAAGTTCTTTGAACCATTCCTTCTTAACAAATGCTAATATGCCGCGAGTTCGGGATATTTTACAGAATGACAAAATAGCATGCCTCTATTTGATCGGTGCGAGTGTTCCGGCAAACAAAAAATATGAACGGGTAATTGTTCAGGATTGCTTTTTGCCGGATTTTGATTTTGATGTATTTTTACCATCCTGCACGTTCATTGAAGCTGAAGGTAAGTTTATTGACTTTGCCGGAAAAGAGAAGAAATTGACCAGAGTAATTGAACCGATCGGTAATTCAAAACCTGATGACTGGATTATCAGCAGTATCACAGAGCGTCTTGATTTTGAAGTTGATAAAAACTTGAGTCGTAGTAATTCCACAAAACAAAAACCAACGACAACAAGTGAAATTAGCAAGGAATACCCATTTTATCTTATTGTGAGGGAGAATAGCTTCAAGTTTCGGAATAAGCTTTTATCGCAAATTCTTAAAGGTTTCATGCGTATTCATCCGGACACATGCCTCTGGATGCATCCTGACGATGCTACAAGATTGAACATCAGGGATGGTGATCAGGCGAAGGTTGTGACTCGGGATTATGAAACACTGATGAATTTGATGACAACAGAGAGAGTGCCTTGTGGTTTGGTTTTTGCTTTCTACAATCCGGTAAAGAATCTTACGGAAAGCACTGCAGTCAGGATAGAGGCTATTTCAGAAAGGGGATAACCGGATGAACAGCATAAAAAGAATATTGGGGAAGATCTATGGTTAGAATTTTAAGAAAAGAACTGCTTGTACCCAACATTCATTTCATGGTGCTTGAATCTAATGTTGTACATTTGAATGCAAAACCCGGTGAATTTGTTGTAGTGCGTGCTGACGAGAAAGGAGAACGCATACCACTCAATCTCGTTGACTGGGAGGAGAAAAGCGTAAGTGTTGTATTTATGGAAGTCGGAACATCAACCCGAAAACTTGCATCACTAAAACAAGGCGAAGCGATTGCTGACCTTGCAGGACCACTGGGCAAACCTACGGAAATCATCAGCGAGAAAAAGGTTCTATGTGTTGGTGGTTGTTATGGTATTGGTGCGATACTGCCGGTTATCAAGGCATTTAAGGCAAACAATAATCAGATTATCACTGCTATTGAGGCAAGAAGCAGTTTCCTGCTCTACTGGCAGGACCAGTTGAAAGAATACAGTGATGGATTCTACGAAATTACGCGCGACGGAACAAAAGGCGTTGCTGGTCATATTGATACATTTATGAAAGATTTTTTATCAAGAAATGCCATTGATCTGGTATATGCCCAGGGATGTACATATCTTACTTATCTTGTGTCACAGACAACAAAACCACTGGGTATAAAAACGATTGTCGGGTTGAATCCGATTATGATTGATGCTACAGGAATGTGCGGGGTCTGCCGTGTTATAATAAATGGCGAGACAAAATTTGCCTGTGTTGATGGACCTGAATTTGATGGTCACCAGGTGGATTGGGAAACCCTGTTAACACGAAGGCATATTTACATAAACGAAGAACGTAGGTCATTGAGCTTCTATGAATGTGAGAGATATGGATAACAGGGATGAATCCTCAAATGCCAAACAGGTTCTAAGAAAGGATGGCTATGCCTGAAAAGATAGTTCCCAAAAAGACTCCGATGCGTGAACAGCCTGCAAAAGAGCGGGTCAGGAATTTCAATGAGGTTCCTTATGGCTACAGTTCAGAAGAGGCGATTTTTGAGGCAAAGAGGTGTTTACAGTGTAAGCGCGCTCCCTGCATTTCGGGATGTCCGGTTGAAATTGACATACCGGGATTTATCAAATTTATTGCTGAGGGAGATTTCAAGTCAGCAATCAAAAGATTGAAAGAAAAGAATGTTCTGCCTGCAGTTTGCGGCAGGGTGTGCCCACAGGAAACCCAGTGCGAACAGGTCTGCACTCTGGCAAAGAAGTTTGAGCCCGTTGCAATAGGTAGGCTTGAAAGGTTCGCAGCAGACTATGAGGCTTCACAGGGTGAATCACCCTTACCTGCGAAACCAGCTCCAACAGGAAAGAGAGCTGCAGTGATCGGTTCAGGTCCTGGTGGCTTAACTGTTGCGGGCGACCTGATAAGACTCGGTCATTCGGTTACGATTTTTGAAGCTTTGCATAAACCTGGTGGTGTGCTTGTTTATGGTATTCCTGAATTCAGGTTGCCCAAGACGATAGTATATAGAGAAGTGGATTATCTTGTGAGATGTGGTGTTAATTTGGTCTTGAATTATATTGTGGGCAAGACAGCAACAATTGATCAGTTGCTCAAGGATTTTGATGCGGTCTATATCGGCACTGGCGCGGGTTTGCCATGGTTTATGAATATCCCTGGTGAAAACCTGAATGGAGTCTATTCGGCAAATGAATATCTGACGCGGTCAAATTTGATGAAGGCATATTTATTTCCTGATTATGACACACCGATTGTTCGCGGAAAAAGAGTGGCAGTGGTGGGCGGTGGAAATGTGGCAATGGACTGTGCTCGGACCGCATTAAGGCTTGGCGCTGAGGAAGTGCATATTGTATACCGACGGAGCAAACAGGAGATGCCCGCAAGGATAGAAGAGATCCACCACGCAGAACAGGAAGGTGTCATATTTGACTGGCTTACCCTGCCTATTAAATATGTTGGTGATGAAAATGGCTGGGTTAAAGAGATGGAATGTATAAGAATGCAGCTGGGTGAACCTGATGCATCAGGTAGAAGAAAACCCGTGCCAATTGAAGGTTCAAATTTCATTTCGCCGGTTGATACAGTTATCTGTGCCATTGGACAGAGTCCAAATCCTTTGATACCTCAGACCACTCCGGATTTAAAAGTAGCAAAGTGGGGGAATATTGAAGTAGATAAGGCAACCATGAAGACCTCAAAGCCGCGGTGCTGGGCAGGTGGTGATGTGGTCAGGGGAGGGGCAACTGTGATTCTTGCAATGGGTGATGCAAGGACCGCAGCCAAGTCAATGGATGAATACCTCAAAACTGGTGTGTGGTAGATAGATTTGAGCATGCAGCCCGCCACACTGTATGGTGGATACCTGGCGGACAAAGCCGCAAATTACATATTTAATCCTGAATCCGAAGCAAGAAACAAAATGGCGGACTTGCAGTATCGCTGCGCTTAGAGAGGTGTTTGTTTATTTGTGCAGTAGTGATTCGCAGTTTTCCAGGATTTTTTGGGATTATAGTTATACGGGTTATTGAAAAATTTTGAAGCAGTGTAAATCAATGGTTTTGATTGTAAATATTGATTCATCGGATTGAGCAAGATGCCGCTCACTCTTCTTATTATTCCTGGTTCACGATTCCTGTAAGGGAATTTCAAAATGATCCCCGGGATATAGTCATTGGCAAAGATATTGTCCCATATTAGTGGTTGCCTGCCAATCAGTCTTGTGATGTTCGCAACATCTTGTTCAGTTATGCACTTTGACACCACGCTCTTACCGGTCCAGAAGATTTTGATGTCAGGGTGCAATTGTTCTACAAGGGTAAGTATATAATCAGTTTTTTCACATCCCCGGTACTGGGTGGGGCAGAAGAATAGTGAAAAGTCTGAAAAACTCATCTTCAGCATTTCAAATGCATAGTTCGCAGTTTCTGCCTGAATTATGGCATTTTTTGCATTTAGTTCAAGTTTTATATCATCATAAAACAGGCTGAAATTGCTGATACCAGTATTCATCATTGACCGCGTTTTTTTGATAATGCGTGTGTTGTTTGGTTCTGCACCTGGAGAAAGGGCGTAGTTGAAATCTATTTTGTGCTTTTTTGCCAGTTTGTTTATTGATTCAAATTCCTTCAATATTTTTGCCGGGTATAGTCGGTGGTATTCTTTTCTGTGATACGGATCCGATTTTGGACCATAGACATAGGTATTAAGTTTTAGTCGTGCAAGAAAATCTACCAGATCACAACGTTCATAGAATGAGTAGTATCTTCCGTAAAATCCTTCTACAACTCCGAAGATTTTCTTATTTTTCACTGTCAAGTGCCTTAAGTAATTTGATCCACGATGCGGGTTTGTTGCTCAGTTTTTCCAATTCCTTTTGCCCATTTATTTTGAATTTTTTTTGCAGGACAGTCAATGAATCAGCAAGTCCCTGGTTCTCTGGAATTCTTTTTCTCAGGGTCCGTTCTGCCTTTAAATAGTCAACAAGCCTGGGGTTGAAATCATTGCTACTACAGGACAGAAATAATAGCAATAAAGAAATGAACGTAATGTCTCTTGCTACTGCCACAGATAGAGCAATTTTGGTACAAAAATCTTTTCAACTGGTTCGGTAAGCATTTCAAAAAAACTCAGTCTCTTTGGCGGGTATACAAGGTTGGGTTTTTCAATATTGAGCAGGTCACCAAGGATCCTGACTGCATCCTCAAATGTGCCCAACGTATCAACAAGACCAATGTGCTTTGCCTGTCGTCCAGTTATTATTCTGCCGTCAGCGAATTTTAGCACGCTGTCAGGGGGAATGTTTCGGGCTTCAACTGTTGCCTGAACAAACTGGTCATACACATCAGTTACGACATCCTGAAGAATTTTTTTATCTTTCTCGTTCATTTTCCGAAACGGCGAGCCGATGTCTTTGTGCTCTTTTGATTTTATAACCTCGTAGTCCAGACCAATTTTTTTCATCAGTTCCTCAAAGATAGGAAACTGCATAATAACGCCAATTGAACCTGTAATCGTGCCGGGATTGGCAACAATAATATCTGCGGGCAGAGAAACATAATATCCACCTGACGCAGCAAGTGCTCCCATTGAAACAACAACCTTCTTGTTCAGCTTTGTCTTTTTAAGCTCTTCATATATTTCCTGGGAAGCTGCAACACCACCGCCTGGAGAATCCACGCGGACAAGAATTCCGCTGATTGTCTGGTCTTCAGCAAACTGTTTGATGTTCCTGACAGTTTTTTTAGAAGAAGTAATTGGTCCTTCTATTTCAATGACACCAATATTGCCACCGGAAATGAAGACGGGACCCTTTGTGCTTAGTCCAATTGCCAAACCAAGAATTACTGCGACAACAACAACTACAATAATAATAGTATGTGTTTTTTTCATGATATCTCCCTGTTTATTCTAATGAATCTATCACATAAGTCAAGCAAATTTTGTGCTGACTGACAAGCATGTTTTCCTGGAGAATTAAGCTCCAACTATCACTCTGACCGCACCTTGAATGATTGAAACCTCAACCTCCTGTGCTCTTTCTTCTTCGCCGTCAATGTCGGTGAGGAATATCTTTTCACCTGCGATCTTCAATCTTTTGGCTTTGCAATGATACAGGTTTTTGTATAATAGGTGTTGAGCATTATACACCGGCAATAACACATGTTTGATGAACTTGAAAAGGTTTGTATCCTTTACATACAGGACCTCAAGAGATCCATCGTTTATTTTTGCCATTGGCGCAATCTTCATACCACCACCAAAATACCTTCCGTTTGTTGCACCAACAATCGTTATCTTGCCATGGTCGAACGGGCTATCGTCAATTGACATGCGTAGTTCAAGGGGCTTGTAGGTTACGACGCCGACAACACTTGATAACAAGAATGTCAAAAATCCACCAAGGCTTTTCGGAATGTGGTTTGCAATCCTCACGACATTCCCGCCAAGTCCCACATCGAACACATTGGCAAAATATCTTATCCAGAATTTCTTTTGATTTCTGAATGCAACCATACCCAGGTCCATTTCCATAGTTCTTCCACTCCTTATGGTTTCAATTGCCCTTTCATACTCCATTGGAATATTCAGACTTCGGCAAAGGTCAGCACCAGTTCCTGCAGATATGATTCCGACTGCAGGCAATGATTTGCACGGTAGGCCACATTCCATCATGCCGTTGACAATTTCGTTGAATGTTCCGTCACCACCCATGCTGATTATCAAATCGGCACCGTCAGCGATGGCATTCTTTGCCAGTTCCTTTGCATGAAAACGGTATTGGGTCAAGTTGAAATGCAGATCGCCGTTTAATTTTTCCAGAGTTTTTACGATTTTTCTCAGTCTTCTTGCTGCAAGGTATGATCCTGCTGTAGCATTGATGATGACATAAATCATTTTATACATTTCAGTTCAGGAATTTTTCTTTTTGAACAGAATAAAACCAGCTGCAGAAAACAATGCGAATATACTCACTATCAGCCAGATAAAAATGGAGCGTCCCGTGAAGATATCCAGAAGAATGCCGCCCAGCAATGGCCCGAAAGCCCAGCCAAAGGTCTGGGAGAGATTATAGAACGCAAGGTATCTGCCGCGATTCTCAGGGCGCGCGATTTTTGAGGCATAACTCTGGCTTGAAGGTGTTATGACCATTTCTGCGATGGTAATGATGACCATAGAAAAAACAAGCAATCCAAAATTGACGGCAAACCCCACTGAAAGATAGCCCGCAACATATATCAATGCGCCAATCCATAGCGCGTCAAGTTCTTTTTTGTCGGGTATTAGATGGGTTATCAGGTATTGGAATATGACAACCATGAAACCATTGATAGAGAATAGCAATCCGAGCTGGCTTTTTGAAATACCAACGCGGTTGACAGCATATATTGATATGGGAGCAACGAGGTGTCCCCAGACAATAAAGACTGAGAATGAAATCAGTGTGAAAACAAGAAAGCGCTGGTCACGGACTACTGAAAATATCTCTTTCAGGTTGATCTGAAAATCAGGAGTTTTCTGTACCGATTCTTCTGATTCAACTGATTTGTTCATGGCATTCTTCCCGACAGCACGATTCAGAGATTCTTTGCAGAAATACTTCAAAATCATTGTTGCAATAGCCATACAAAGTGCTGTGACAAAAAATAGATACGCATAATCAAGAGTTGCCAGCAAACCGCCAATTGCCGGACCCAGTGCCCAGCCAAGATTTCCGCCCATTCGTAATAATCCGTATGTTGATATTCGTTCCTTTTCTGTGGTCAGGTCAGCGACATATGCCTGCGATGCAGGTATATAAAAGGAAAATAGTATTGAATTCAGTATCAGAAAAATAAAGATTATCCAGGCATTTTGCCATTGTGATATGACCAGACCGATAATGATGAAGAGAACGAATCTTCCTGATAGAGAACGGATCATAATATACTTTCTGCCAAATTTATCGCTTATTTCACCACCATAAAGTCCAATGGTAGCACCGATAACCTGGGCAATCATCAATATCGTGCCGACGATGGTCATGGAGATGCCGAGAACATTGTTCAGAAAAAGGCTCATATATGGCATGGTAATGGAAAAGCCTATTGCACTTATGACACTTGTAGTAAATAATGCCCAGATATCTCTGGAAAAACCCCGGGGAATGATTGATTGATGATTCAAAGTATTTTCTATTCTACCCTGAGCAATTCTGACATTGGATCCCAGATAGGAAGATGGATAGGCTTCTGTTCAAAAATCTTTTTTGTCTCTGCAGATAGGTATTTTTTATTTATTATCACCTCATATACATAGTCATCAAACCAGTTGTCGTACATTGAATAGTAGCCATTGTTTCCTTCGTCCATACCATGACTGTTTTCCACAAGCCATTTTACTGGTTTGTTGTCCAGGATATCAACGCCCAGCAGAACCATGGCATGATTTGAAGTGCTGAATCGGTACATGATGCGCGTTTTTTTATCCATTTTTAGCCCGGCTTTGAAAATAGCATTGTAATCAAAAATTTCAGAATTGAGAATGCCTTTTTCCCGTTCTGCGTCTTTGCCAATATCACAGGCAAACCAGACCGGTTCACTATTGAGAATTGATTTCTGCACTGCATCTTTTATCAAATCCATCTCTAAATTTGCGCTTCTCGGATCTTGTGCGTCATACACATTTCGACAATTGTCAAACTGATAGAGTCGATTGTACTCCTTCCCTGGATAGTTGATCAGCGAAACATAATCACGGAGATTGGCACCAATAGCATCCCGATAAAAATTCTGTGGAGTATACTTTTTTGACTCAATAATTTTCCCGTCTTTGTTTTCATACCTCCAGATAAATTCATCCGGTGGTTGTGTAAAATTCATTACCAGTATTCTATATACACTTTTTAAGACACTGATTTTAAATACTCTGAGTTCTGTTTCACTTGAACCAGATTGAGCCATATTGCGCAAAATTGAGGCGCCGGCAAGAACCTGTTCATTGATTAATCTGGTCATAAGCCAGGTATTGCTACTGGGATTCGTTTCGGGAAAAATTTCTTTTGGCACTAACCCGTATTTCTCAACGAGTGCAACAAACCATTGCCAGTAGCCACCATCCTGAACACCATCATCAATGAATTCGTCAAGTTCACGATCCCTGAGGTCACGGTTTCGGGTCTGAATCACAAATTCAAGAAGAAAATTTGCCTTTTCCAGTTTATCATAGAAAGAAACAAAAGATTGGGAGAATTCGAATTCTTTAAGATTGTACTTTTTGATTACCATGGGTCTGAGAACATTCAAACCAGCAAAAATCCAGCACCGACCGCTATTCTTCTGATCGGTTATGCCCTTTGTTTCAATGCGATTTGTGAAAAGATTATTGTGTTTTATTATGGAACTTCTGTTTAAAGCGAGTTTGTTGAGTTCATTATTAGTTAAGGCGTTGATCAATGCTGAATCAGCAGGAGTGAATTCAAGCGAATTCCTCAATTCTCTCAATACTGGCGCAGAGACCCCGGTTTCTCCGGATGATTGCGCCATAACAATACCAGTACCGATGATAAATAATACAAGCACACCGTGTGCATTCATTTTTTGCTCCTATTTTTGAATCTTTCTTTGCAAAGTTTGCAGTTAGAATTTAATCACCCTAACTCACAAATCTCTCAGTCTCCTTGATTGGTAACTTCACTATTTGATGAATATTATCTTCTCAGTGAAGACCGCGTCGTTGTAATCGACTTTAACAAAATATATACCTGCACTGAGTGATTCACCCGCATTGCCTTTGCCATCCCAGGTAAAAACATACTCGCCTTTTTTGATTTTGCCATTAATAAGATGCCTCACAAGCCTACCTGTAACATCATAGATATTAAGTCTTAGAATTCTTTCTTCGGGTATGTTGCATTTGATAAAGGTCTGCTGTGAGAAAGGATTGGGCATGGGCATTCCCAGAACAAATTTGCCAGGTTGCGAAATTGAATTATCAGCGATGCCCTGCAATTGCTCTGTGTAAACACGCATCATGAAGTCGTATGGATACCAGGCATGCCAGCCAGGATTGGATGATTCAGTCCAGTACCAGTATGAGACACTGTCGCGGGGGATTGTGTTGTCCATGCCAACATATGGCGAGGTTGGTGAACTTGGCAGCCAGTGAATAATAAACCAGAACTGGTCAGGATTACTCATGGTAATTGCCGGTGAGTAATTCTTCACTGCCCAGCCAGTACCTGCGGGATAGATCGTCTCTGCTGGTGCGATATAGTAGGTTGGTCCAAGACCGGGAAGCCCCAGTGAGTCAGCGTTGATTGAAATCATTATGGGCGCAGCCGTGCTTGAATAGAATCGTGCCTGAGTTATTTTATATGGTGCAGGTAGGCAGGGAATCATTTTCTGAGCAAATTTATTGTCGTAGTAATTTGAGGAAACATAGCCATAGGTATCTAAATTTCCATCATCATAAAGAATTTCTGTAGTAACAGCAAGACCCTTTGTTAATGTATCATTGGAATGGTTGTAATCTTCGTTGACATTCGTAAAACAATAGACAGTGTAGTTTTCTGTTACTGTAGGGGTCCAAGCCGGGTTAAGCCAGATTGTGGCTGATTGCAAAGGATTAAGATATGCCTGGGCTGTGCCTGTATAGACAAGGTTATTACCCGCGTCGTATATATTGCATACCACAGGGATGTTCTCTGAATAACTGCCATTGTTGCTAATTGCTACTCTTGGCGAACGCGAATAATTGAGAGTCAATTCATTGAACGGATATTCTATTTTTGTTACTGAACCATCATGGTAACAGATACTGCCCCTTTGTAATGTATCATTAACGGTAAATAAATCTCCAGCAAGTGCCGTGTAGACTATTGTATTGTATCGACCATAACCAGGCACAGACCAGTTTGGTGAAAAGTTTACGGTCTGCTCTGCACCACTTGCCAGGTCGGTAATGGCTACGGTATCCTGATATAATAGTGCGCCGAGTGAATCGTAGATATTGCAAAAGGTATTGAAACTTGCAGTTGCGGTTCCATAATTCTTTACTGTCGCCTGGGGTGTAATTGATTGACCAACCTGAAGAAAATTTCCTGGTGCATTGATGCTTTTTACTCCAACATCATTTGTTAATTGTTCAAGAATTCTGATTGCATACACTTCACCACCATTTCCAAATTCACGCGCATGAACTGCCTTGCCACCGGCAACAACAAATGAACCATCTTTTGAAATATCCACGCTTGTCAACGAACCGGGTTCGTCAATGTCATCAAGTAACTGAAAAATTGGTGTTGAAGAAGACCTGTTGAAAACAGTAAGAACATCGCCAAATGTACCGCCATACTGTCCCCAGGATACCGCTGCTCCCCTGCTGCCATCAGCAGTAAGCGCGCATTCATCAACATAGTCACCGTACTGGTCATATTCCCATAGCGGTGTTGCTGAAGACGAGTCATACATCAAGACTTTTCCACCGTAGGGGCTGCTTCTGAATGTTCCTGCCATAATTGTTGCACCATCATCAGAGATTGCGACTGCAGTCACCCAGCTATGTTGTGTGTAGTGCTGCCATTTCATCACATAATTTGAACCATTCCAGGAATAAAGGTAAACATTTCCATTGAAATGCCCCTTAACAACATATTTGCCATCACCTGAAATTTTTGCCGCACCCTGGCCATAATTGTAAAGTGAATCACGGCGTGTGCCATCAATGTTATAAATGTATGTGGCATAATATGTAGAAATGCAGAAAACTGTGCCATCGCTTGACATATCAAGTCCATATATCCCGCTATTCGGATTGAATTGGATAGTTCTGATAGTGTCACCAGCATTATTGATAACAAACAATTTCCCCATGCCCGTGGTAGAACCGAGTACTGCGTAGATTGAACCATTGTCACTCACTGCAACACTATACCCCTGAGAACTTGTCGAAATTTTGTAACCAGCAGGAAGCGAATAACGCCATTTTGGTCCTGCACTGCTGGCAGCAAAACTACAAAATGGTTCTCCAGTAGAACCAACAGCAATATCTTCGCCAGTCAGAGATGCATCAACAGGTATATACCATTCAGTTAAAGGTAAAGGATATGTCCAGACCGGCACATTGTTGCCCAGTGTATGATATAAACTCGTTCTCTTGTTGTTGAGCCACCAGCCTACCTGGAGATTCATACCATTACCAGAAAGACTGATATGTTCGGCAATGGCATATTGATGGTTACGGTCAACCCAGAGGGTTTCGGCACGTGAGTTATCATATTTGATAGTGGTTGATAGCCCTGAGGTATTTTTGTAGCCCGGTGTCACATATCTGACATTGCCATTCGAAAATTCAAGGTCAATACCTGGCAGGTCATCTTCTTTCAGAATTCCTGTAAAAGCTATTTCCATCAAGAGAAGTATGATAGTTAATCTTGCCATGTTTCCTCCTGTAAATAATTATAATTATTTCTACTCGTAAATCAAGATACTTCTCCGTTTTTCATTAAAATCAGCTCTTACCCGGATGAAATCCGTTGTTTCTTCTCCCCGATGCTCCTTAGCGCCTGTAGCGGTGCGATTAATCACAAAAAGCCTTCGTAGGGCAAGGCTTTCTTCAAGAACCAATGGTTCTTTCAGAACAGGTTAGCCTTGCGGAAGGTTTCGGACAGGGACAAGCCCTGTCCCTACAATTGCCTCGTTGCTGGTGTCATTCCTGCGAAAGCAGGAATCCAATTCCAGTTTCAGCAAGCCTGCCCAGCCCCACCTTTTTCCTCCCCCTTTAAGGGGGAGGGTAGGAGCCTGCCCCGTACTTGATACGGGGGTGAGGGTGAATTTCGTATTTTGAATTTGCGGCTTGGTCCGCTACTTTGTTTGGAGGATTCGGATTTCGACATATGGCAAGGGCTTGATCCGCACTTGATACTGAGGGGGTGAATCCTTTTTTATGTAGTTAAGTCTGTAGCGTCCATCTTCAGATGGACGATGATAGTTTTGTTACCCATCTTTTCTTTGTCCGACTAAAGTATGCCCCTGAAATTAATTCAGGACAGGCTCTGATGGAACCTGTCCTGATGGAAATTAGGAATTAGGGCCAGACGATTTTTTCGTCCGACTGAAGTCGGACGCTACTTATCCGGTCTCTTTAGTTTGTTTTTCTGTTTTGAATTTTTCTTTAGCAAGCGCGGCGCTCCTGCATTTTTCCCTTGACATTGACATTTTCCAGAGTACGATAACTATATGTAGGCATTTCTGTACATGAGTACATAGGTTCTAAAAAAGAGATGTCTTGAGAAAGGAAGTATGAAAGTTCTGATTGTTGATGACAAAATTGAAGACTATACCACATTGAAAAATGACCTTGATGAAAATGGTTTTTGTTTTCTCTTTGCTGAAAATGGTAGAATCGCACTTGAAGTATTGAACAGAGAAACAGTGGACCTGATACTTTCTGATATTCTACTACCTGAACTTGATGGATATTCACTGTTATTGAAATGCAAGACCGATGATAAACTCAAGAATGTTCCTTTTGTTTTTTGTTCAGGTGCCTTTGCTTCGGAGAATGACATTTCATTTGGATTGAGGCTTGGAGCTAATGGCTATATTAGAAAACCTGTTGACACTAAGGAGTTTCTAAAGATAACGGGGCAGGTTACTGCTGGGCATATAGATAAGCAGGAAAAGTCTGATATCTCCATAATGAAAATTGATAATGTGCAGGCGTTGTATAATAAAATGATCGTGGATATGCTCAAGGAGAAAAATATTGAACTCCAGGGGCTCACCACTCGTTACATGCTTGTCTTTGATAACCTTGATGATATAATATTCTGGCTTGATGATAAGGGCTATTTTACCGCTGTGAATCGTCAGGTTGAGAAATACGGATACAAGCCTGAAGAAGTTGTTGGTAAACATTTTATTGAGGTATTAACCCCAAAAAGCCGCGAAATTGCAAAGCAGTACTTTGAAAAAGCGAAAATAAGCGGCGGCAATGACCAATATGTTGTTGAAGCTTTATACAAAGATGGCACTGTTGGCATTCTGAATATGCGGGTCTACACAATAATTAAGGAGGGAAAATTTATCGGTCGGTTTGGCATTGCCCGTGATATCACAAAATTTCGAGAGACCGAGAAACGGTTAATGGAGCGGGAACTGAAGTATGATATTTTATTTCACAATATTCCCGTTGGTGTTTTTTATTATGATTTGAATCTTGTTCTCAGCGGGTTTAATGATCGGTTTGTGCAGATTCTCAGTTCTACTCATGAAAAGCTGATGGGTCTTGATTTAAAGAAATTGAATGACCAGAGGGTAATGCCTGCAATAATGGCAGTTCTTGGAGGTGAAGAAGGAAGCTATACTGGTTATTATTCGGCAACAACGAGTTCGGCAGTGATCTATGCAGAGTTGAAGACTGCCCCAGTATATGATGAAGATAATAGCGTCATAGGAGGGGTGGGACTTGTTCACGACATTACAGAACAGCATAATACTGAGTCACGGTTGATTGAGAGTTACAGGAAACAGCAAAAATTTTTAGAAGGAACCGTGGATGCTCTGGCTGCAGCAGTTGAAAAGAGGGATCCTTATACTGCCGGACATCAGAAAAGGGTTGCCCGACTTGCCTGTGCAATTGCCCGCGAAATGTCAATGGATGATTCAACCGTGCAATGCCTGAATATCGCAGGAATTTTGCATGACATTGGAAAGATCTATGTACCAGCAGAGATTTTGAGCAAGCCAACTCTGCTCACAAAAGCAGAGTTCGCAATCGTTAAAGAACACCCCAGTATGGGCGCTGAAATTCTTTCGCCCATAGAATTTCCCTGGGCCGTTGCCAAGATTATACTCCAACACCATGAACGAATTGACGGCTCAGGTTATCCTAAAGGAATAAAAGAAAAGGAAATACTATTAGAAGCAAAGATTCTGGCGGTTGCGGATGTTGTCGAAGCGATGATGACTCACAGACCCTATCGGCCTGCCTGGGCAGCAGATATCGTGCTAAAGGAGATAAGGGAAAAGAAGTCAATTCTTTATGATGCCGATATTGTTGATGCTTGTATAAGACTTTTCATGGAAAAAGGTTTTCGTTTTTAATTATTTTTTCCAATGGCGGTTATCAACAGTTCCGCACATTAGATTTTCGAATGAGGAAAGTTTTATCCTGTTTTATGCTCACGGCTTTACAACTGAAAAGCAATTTAATACTGACCAGTTCGTAGATTCAAATTCCCAGAGATTGCTTCTTGCACGGACTTTCCAGAAGTAAGTATTTTCATTATTAATCTGTATCAACACTGCGGTGCTATCCATTGAAGACCACAAAACTGTATCTAAATATGTAAATACTCTTAAATCATACGCCTGAGAACCCTCAACAGCGGACCAGGCGAGAAGTATCTGCACCGGCAGTGTATCCACCAGGAAGTTTGTATCATTAGGTGGAAACAATAGTTGAGGGGGATCATAAGGCACTCTTCTTGTTTCAAAATGCCATGATTCAGACCAGTCTGTATAATACTTCCATTTTGGTCCGTATGCCCTAACCTTCCAGGTGAATTTATCCCAGACCGTAAACCAATTTTGATTTATAGAACATTTGCTTAGCCTGTAAGTCCATTCGCCGAGTGTTTCTCCGACAAAATGGATTTCGTAAATATCAGCATCCGGCATTGAATCCCAGTTTATTAATAACCTACTATCACCATTTGCAATGTGCACATAGCCGTCTGGTGGTGTTAGTAATTTCGGAGGCGGAGGGGGTGTTAATAGAGTATCCTCAGGTGGTTTAAATTCATTGGGATCCCTGCATGTTGGCTGAACACTGATAATAACCAACAAAAGGATCAGTAATAGTATTTTGTATATTTTACGCATCTCTATCTCCTGTAGAATAATAATAATCCAATAATTATTTGCGTCAATAGTAATTTATCGTTTCTTTGTATAATATCTTATAATTTGAGCAGGAAAATCCTGGATCATTCCATTCTTACGATTTTTGCTATATCCTCAGCAATTGCCTTTTTAAGGTGCTCGTCATCAACAAATTCTTTTGTGCCACGGAGGCGCCGCAGGAATCTTACTGTAATGTCCCTACCGTACAATATTCCTGAAAAGCCTATGATATGTACCTCAATCTGGGGATGGTTCAGAAACATTGCTCCTTTGTATGTCATACCATTTACTTCAAGTCTGACTTCATAAACGCCATCAAGGGGCAGTATCTTTTCATCCGTTACCTTCAGGTTAATAGTTGGAAACCCGAGTTTGCTTCCTTTTCCTTTTCCCTTTATTACTTTACCAGTGATAGAGTATTCCCTGCCCAGGATTTGATTGGCACCTGGAATATTGCCCAGGAGCAGCAGTTCTCTAATTCGTGTACTTGAGATAATACCATTATGGTCTTTTATTGCAGGAAGAATATGAACTATAAACCTGCCATGTGCAAGATTCATAAGTGTTATTGCAGTTCCTTTTCGTTTTCTACCAAAGTGAAAATTTTCACCAACAACTATTGCGTAGGGCCTAATCACTTTACTCAAAAGGTCAACAAATTCCTCTGCAGATTGTTCTGAAAATTTTACGTCAAAATTGAAATAGTATAAGAAATCAATGTTGATTGCATTGAGCAGGTTCTCCTTTTCCTGTTTTGTCGTTAAGAACAAGGCATTCTGTTTTTTGAGCACGATTATCGGTGGTGGGTCAAAAGTTATTATCCCGAGTTCTCTATTTGGTCCTGCAATATTTCTGGCGTAATCAATGATTGCAAGATGCCCACGGTGGATTCCGTCAAAGTTGCCGAGTGCACAAACCGCATTATGGGTAATGGGATTTGTGGTATTATTTATGACCAGCATTTGCCATCTTTCTATCAAGGTCAGCTATTATTCTTCTCATTACATCATTAATATTGCCTTTGATTCTTATGCCGGCTGCTAAGCGATGCCCACCGCCGCCATATTTGCGGGCAAAATCATTTACATCTAATATTCCATCACTTCTCAGGCTGATTCTTATTTCACCCTCTTCTTCGCGGAAAAAAGCCGATATTCTGACTCCTTGAATTGCCTGAAGGAATGAAATGAAGTTTTCAGATTCGGACATCAGGGCATGATGCTTTCTCAGCATCTTTTGATCCAGATACATTGAACCAACACTATTTTTGATGCTAATTGTGCCCAGCACATCACTCAGTAACTTCGTTCCCGCGATTGTTTTGATGTTCAATTTCTTTACGAGCTCTGCTGGGTTAATGCCGATTGCAATCAATTCAGCACAGATTTTGAGCGCGCTGGTCGTTGTATTGGGATACACAAAACCACCTGTTTCATTGTAGATACCTGCATAAAAGATCTCGGCATGATGCTTATCAATGGCAAGGTTCAGTTTTCTGTACAGCCTGTAGATTATCTCGCACGCAGAAGATGCTTTTTCATCAATGATTGCGATATCACCAAACTGTCTGTTACTCTTATGATGGTCAATATTGACAATTATTTTACTTGAGCCAAGTTCTTTATGGTTGAATTCATCTGCGGGAAATATCCTGTCAATGCCTGCGGAATCAACCGCAACAATCAGGTCACATTTACCCAGAGTCTGCCCGAATCTGTACCCTTTCAATAGAAATTGGTATTTTCCGGGAATAAGAGAAGCGCAAAACAACTTCGGTTTTACACCGGTGTAGAAGTTAATCAGGTTTGCCATTAATAACGAAGAACAGATACCGTCGCAGTCAGGATCAAAGTGAGTTGCAACACAAATGTATTTACTTTGCTTGATTGTTCTTATCAATCTCCTCAAGAAGCTTGTCAATTCTTTCTCCATATTTTGGGCTTTCATCAATCAAAAATTTCAAATCAGGAATGAACTTAATCCTTATGCGGTGGGCAAGAGTGGTGCGGATAAATCCCTTTGCGCCTTCAAGAATATTAAGGTCATTTGTGCTATCTCCCAGCGATGTAAAATAGATCTTGGCTTCCTTCAAATCAGGTGTTACGCTGACTTTGGTTACAGTGACAATGCTCAAACGAGGGTTTCTTACTTCCTGACTGATTATCAGAGAAATCTCCCGAAATATCAATGAGGCAACGCGCTCGCTTCTCATCGCTATATGATTTTGCAGTTGGTGTGCAGAAGAATTACTAATGGGAAATGTTCAATGAACTCTATTGTCTTTTGCATCGTTGATTCCACAACATCACGGGCATTGCTGCATGTGACTATTGCCATCTGTGAACGTTGCCATAGCGAGGGGTTACCAAATTCGCAGATTGCTACATTGAATCGATTTTTCATTTTGTCTTTTAAACTCAAGAGTATCCGACGTCGATCCTTGAGTGATTGACAATTTTCTATGTGTAGGTCAACATCACATATACCAACAAAAAATCTGTCTCGGCTGGTTGACTGACCAGACATCGTGTTTTATTCAGTTTGTCTTTCTGTTGTTTCTTCAATTTTGTAGAAGAGCATTGTGTCGCCACTCTGCAGGTCGATTGTACTATCAAATCCTATGCCGCACTCGTATCCTGCAGCTACCTCACGAACATCCTCTTTGAATCTTTTGAGAGAAGAGATCTTTGCCCGGGCAATTTCTTTGTTTTCCCTCAAGATAGAAACCACAGAATTTCTTGTGACTTTGCCATCTTTTATATAGCTCCCGGCAATCAATCCAAATTTGGAAATATTAAAAATCTGGCGGATTTCACCTTCGCCTATCAGAATTTCCTGGATCTTGGGTTCGAGGAGACCAACCATTGCCGAGCGTAAATCATCAAGCGCTTCATAGATGAGTCTGTAGGTGCGGATTTCAATGCCTTCACGTTCAGCCGTTTCAAGTGCTTCAGTATCAGGCCCAATGTGAAAACCCACACAGATTGCTCCTGTTACCTGGGCGAGTAATACATCTGAAACGCTTATCTTCCCAACACCTTTGTGAATAATGCCTATTTGTATATCTTCCATTTTCAATTCCTGCAGTTTTTCATCGAGTACTTCAAGGGAACCTGCAGTATCAGCTTTGAGGATAATATTCAATTCCTTGGTTTCACCTGACTTTATTTTCTCTTGCAAATCAAATAGGGTTATCTTTGCTTTCCGTGCTTTCATCCGACGGCTTCTCTCCATTAGTTCTCGTTGACGGGCAAGCTCCCGTGCCTGTCTTTCATTTTCCACAACAATAAATATTTCACCGGTTTGTGGCAGTCCATCAAAGCCAAGAACCATAACCGGGGTGGAAGGTTCTGCATTCTCCACACGCTTTTTGCTCTCATTGAAAAGTTCACGCACCTTCCCTGCCTGTGCTCCGCAGACAAAAGCATCGCCCCGCTTCAATGTTCCTTCCTGAACCAGAATTGTGCAAACATTTCCCCGACCATGTTCAAGTCTTGCTTCCAGAACAACGCCTTTTGCATTGGTATTGGTTGGGGCATTTAGGTTCAGTTCCTCTGCTTTTACAAGAATGGCGTCGAGGAGGTCACTGATACCGATATTTTTCAGTGCTGATGTTTCCACGCAGATACACTTGCCTCCAAATTCTTCAACGATGACATTTGCCTTTGCAAGCTGGGATTTGACAAGGTTGATATTTGCCCTTGGAACATCAATTTTATTGATCGCAACAATTATCGGTACATTTGCTGCCCTGGCATGGTCAATGGCTTCTATTGTCTGGGGCATTACACCCTCATCTGCTGCGACGACGAGTACTACAATATCGGTAACCTGAGCTCCCCGCGCCCGCATTGTCGTGAAATCCTTATGACCTGGTGTGTCAAGAAATGTTATCAACTTGCCGTTATACGAAATCTGATACGCAGCCATTTTCTGAGTGATTTTTCCAAATTCGGTTTCTGCAACGCGCAGTTTTGTGATCGCATCAAGAAGTGTCGTCTTGCCGTGGTCCACATGACCCATGACAGTTACTACGGGCGGTCTTCTAACAACCTCTGCAGTCTTCTCCACTTCTCCTGTTGCCTGGTCCTCAACCGTAGCCAGTTTCATTTTGCATTTGAACTCATCACACAATACGGCAATTGTATCAAGGTCCAATCGCTGATTTAAGCTTGCCATGACTCCCAGGCTCAGGCATTTCTTTATTATTTCTCCAGGTGGCACCTCAATGGATTGGGCAAACTCAGCGACAGTCATAAATTCCACAACTTCAGCAACTTTTTCTTTTGGGATTTCGGGAACCACTATGGTTTCTTCTTTCTTGTAGTGTTTCTTGGTTTCACCCTTTTCAATCTTTGCCAAAGTAGCTTTGACTGTTTGTTTAACTTCTTCTTCATTGATTTTTTTGGTCTTTTCCTTGGGGCGGGGTGCACTCTTAAATCTTGAGAACTCTTTCCGTACCCGTCTTTTTTCTTCGGCAATTTTTGCCTTGATTTTCTTGATTTCTTCATCAGTGAGCATAGACATATGTCCCTTTGCCTTGATACCAATCTGTTCAAGCATTTTTATCAGGGCATCACTGGAAAGTCCGAGGGCTTTTGCTAAATCATGGACTTTCTGGGGCATTAGCTATCTCCTTTTTTTCTTCTTCTTTAGGTCTCAGCTTTGTCAGAAGCTCATTTACTTCTTCATCTTCGAGCCCAAGTAGTGTTTTGAGTTCTTCAGGCGTTGCTTTCAAGACGCTAAGAACATTCGTGTACCCTTTGTCAATGAGTAGTTTCTTCTGTTTCTTACTAATCTCCGGGATATCTTCAATTTTTGTTTCCATTAGTTTTTTCTCGTTCAATTCCTTTTCGTATTCTGATATTTTCTTTATTTCGATATGCACACCGGTGAGCTTTGAAGCCAGGTCAACATTAACACCATTTTTGCCTATTGCTTTTGAATAGTCATCGTCCGGGACAATTGCAAGAGCGCTGCCTTCACCAAGGGAGATGACTTCTTTCACCTTGGCTGGTGACAAACTCCGTGATACTTGTAGATTTATATCTTTACTCCATTGCACTACATCTATTTTTTCACCTGATAGCTCCTTGACGATTGACTGGATTCTGCTCCCTCGGTATCCAACACAAGCACCAATAGGATCGATCTTTGGGTCAATTGTCTGGACTGCTACCTTTGCCCTGACACCAGGTTCGCGCACGATCTTTATGATCTGAATAATACCTTCCTTGATTTCAGGAATTTCATAGAATAGCAGTCTTTCAAGGAATTTGGCATCAGTTCTTGAAAGCAGGATTTTTGGCCCCCATTGGGCACGTTCAACTTTGAAAACTACGGCGCGGATCGGTGAATCAAGGCGGTAATGCTCGCTCTTCATTAGACCATAGTTCGGTATGCTGGCTTCTATCGGACCAAGATCAACAAGTACCTCATTACGACCCACTACCTTTACTATTCCTTTCACAATTTCGCCAATCTTCTTTTCGTACTCACCCATAATTCTGTTCTTTTCTGCCTCGCTGATGCGCTGGGTGAGTGCCTGTTTGACAGATTCTATGGCGGTTCTTCCTAATTCGCCGATTGGCACCGGAATTCTACAATCATCGCCAATATTGCACTCTTTGATCTTTTGTGCTTCCTCTAAAGAGATTTCTTTTTCGGGGTCAGTAACTTTCTCAACGACTTTTTTGATAATAAAAATTTTAATCTCAGCTGTGGATTTGTTGACCGTTACTTCGGGTTCAACTCCTTTACCATACTTTCTCTTCACGCCGCTTTTGATCGCTTCAGCAAGCGAGTCAATTACATAATCAAATTTTACTCCCCGATTGCGCGCAATCGTCTTGATGCTTTCAATGATAATGTTATCTTCGTTTGCCATAGTCAAACTCCTCGCTGGTTTTTGCTTTTATGATTTCTTTCAATGGGATGATAATCTCCCCTGAATCCTCGGCAATCGTAATCGATTCATCCGTCACATTTCTAATATAACCTTTTACTCGTCTATTTTTCAGGTTGATTTCGGCTAATCTGCCCAATGCCCATTGAAAATGCTCTGGTCGTGTAAGAAATCTTCCAATGCCCGGTGATGATACCTCAAGGGTGTAACGAAAGTCAATCAGATTCGCAGTGTCCAGTGCATCGGAAACAGCATTACTGATCATTTCGCAGTCCTTGATTGTGATTCCTCCCTGCTCGCGATCAATAAAGATCTTCAATATTCTTGACACCTCGTTGAATTCAATATCATACAGTCTGCAATTTGCCCGTTCAATTATTTCTTTTGCAAGTAACTCAATCGCTTTCAGGTCAATCTTAAGCATTTAACTTCTCCATCAACCTATCTCTTAATTTCAGACAATTCTCTTTTATTGATTTCTTATTACATTCTATTTTTTCGCCGGTTGCTCTGATACATATATCAAATGTGTCGTTTTTTAGTCCTTTGGGTCCGATAGTAAGTCTCAGTGGAATACCGAGCAGGTCAGCGTCGTTAAATTTTACTCCCGCAGATATGTTGCGGTCATCAATAATAATTGAGAACAACTCATCGGTTAAAATTTTTGCCACATTTTTACCCATCTTCTGGACCTCTTCATTCTCAGGATTCAGGATGAGCAAATAAATATCAAACGGGGCAATGCTCATGGGCCAGACAGCACCTTTCTCATCACCCAGTTGTTCGCAGGCGCATGCCATTATTCTTTCAAGCCCGATGCCATAGCTGCCCATTACAATGGGTTTCTCATTGCCCTGGGCATCAAGGAAAGAAGCGCCCATGCTCGCGGAATATTTTGTTCCCAGTTTGAAGATATGCCCGAGTTCAAGTGCGTTGCGTATTTCAAGCTCTGCACCGCACTTTGTGCACTGATCACCCTGTTTGATTTGTCTGATATTATAGAAATGATCAACTTTTATGTCACGATTTATGTTTACTCCCTTAATATGGTAATCATTTTGATTAGCACCAGTGACCATTCCACTGGTTTCCTTCAGTAGATCATCGGCAATAGTGGTTATATTTGAAATGCCTACCGGTCCGATAAAACCTGGTTCAGCGCCAAAATATTTCAGGATTTCTTCGGCACTTGCCGGCTGGTAATCCGGGCTGATAAATCGTTTCAGATGATCTTCATTAATTTCATAGTCACCGCGTATCAAGATAAGAACAGGTTCTCGGTTCGGCGCAGTGAGAAACATATTCTTGATTAGCTTGGAAGGAGTTACACCGAGAAATTGGCTTACTTCTTCGACAGTTCTCTTGTTGGGTGTTGCCACTTTTTCCAGGTGGGTATCCGGAAATGAGACATGTGCCCCTTTTCCTTCAGCAACAGCAAGGTTTGAGCGATAACCGCACTCTGGACATAGCACAACACAATCTTCTCCGCTTTCAACGAGTGCCATGAATTCCTTGGATTCACCTGTGCCCATCAAACCGCCTGAGGCATCAACAATCACGAATTTCAAACCGCAACGACTGAAGATTCTTGAATATGCCTCTTTATGAAGATTAAAACTTCTATCAAGTCCTACCTCGTCAACATCCAGGCTGTAGGAATCTTTCATGATGAATTGTCGTGAACGTATTACGCCCGCCCTGGGCCGTGGTTCATCCCGGAATTTTGTCTGTATTTGGTACCATATCTGTGGCAGATTGCGGTAAGAGCGGATATTATTACGGGCAATTTCAGTAATCACTTCTTCATGAGTAGGGCAGAGGCAATAATCTCTGCCTTTGCGGTCTTTTAGTCTAAACATATCATCACCAAAATCTTTCCATCTGCCAGATTCTTCCCATATCTCTTTGGGCGACAGCGCGGGCATTAGAAGTTCCTGAGAACCAATCCTATCCATTTCTTCGCGTATTATTGCTGCGATTTTCAACAAAATGCGCCAGCCCAGAGGTAGATAGGTATGAACTCCTGATGCATGCTGTCTTATGAAACCGCCACGAAGCAGGATACGATGGCTTTTTAATTCAGCATCCTTTGGATCTTCTCTTAATGTTTCAATAAGCGCCTTTGATAATATCATAACTATTAATATAACACAAAAATGCTTTTAAGTCAATACTCATACTTAATTCAAATTCAGCCCATGCCTTTTGTTATGGGTTTATTAAATACCAGGCTGTCGAGGTTTTCAGTGCATATCTTTAATCACCTAAAGGTCGATCCCGATACCTATTTCTGTTCTTAATGGTGGCTTCAGAGGTGATTTCTGGTGCCACACCTTGTTGTTTGCACCTGCTGGTTCAATATACTTGTCATTTCCTCTGGCATCAATGAATATTCCAATAGTCTTCATGTCGTCTCGTAGACCGCCACGAGAATCTGTATTTGCATTACCGAGGGTAATACCACTATGGGTAAGGTATTCGTCTTCGCCTGATATATCAATAAAAAGTCCCATGCCATTGGCATTGCCTGACCCAAGGCTCAAATTCGGAACACTGTGGCAGTCATTGCCTTCATAATCCAGCAAAAAGCCGAGCGTAAAGTCATGTCCTGCGGCCTGTGCCATGTTTTTCGTGGCAGTAAATCTGTCACTGCCTGCAGAATCAATCAATATACCCAGGGCAAAATGGGCACCCGCACCCTGAACATACCATACACCATTGTATTCATCATGGCCCGAGTAATCAATGAGCATGCCAGCACCGAACCAGTATCCACAGCCCTGGCCAAATACCCCGCACGAGTACTTGTCATCTCCAACACCATCAATCAATATTCCGACGCCGCCAGCCATTGAATGTCCATCAATATAGTCTGCTCTGATACCAAAGCCCATTCCCTGGGCAAGGCTGATATTGTGTTCTGCAGTCTGGGAAGAAGGATATTTTACAGTGTCATCGCGTGCAACATAGGTATCATTTCCTTGTCGGTCAATCAGTATACCACAGCCCTTGACAAAACCAAAGCCCTGGCATCCCTGAAATCCAGTATAGCAGTCATTACCCGAAAGATCTGATACAACACCAGTGCCGAACAAACCTGCACCAATGCCATATGCTTCAATCATATATGAATCATCACCAGCATGGTCCAGAATAATTCCCTGTCCAAATATACCTGTGCCAATGCCAGAACTATTACTGCAGTATGTATCATTTCCTTCAAAATCAATGACAAATCCATAACCTGCAATACCTGTTCCACATCCTGTTTTACCCTGGTATTTGTCATTGCCTTTATAATCTATTATGAGTGAAACTGGATTTTTCTTGCTTGAAACTCCGCCACCATAATAAATGTCATCACCGCCAAAATCAACAATCAGAAGATAGGGCAGAGGTTCGTATGTGTCATTACCATCAGAACCGAGCACAATACGTCCGTATTTTGTGTCCATAGTAATGGTCTTTTCCAGTGTATTGCCCTTCATAACATCCATAGCGAGTTCCAGCACAAAACCCAGATCCATTGATCCAGCAGCAAGTGCCTTAAAATCAGTTTTTTCAATCATTTTTTCCAGGTCTGGATTAGAGATTTCGTTCTCATCTGATTCAACAAAGGTATTTATTACTGCCTGGATTTTGCTTTCGCTTATGTCTGGGAGTGCTTTCTCTATCCATAGCAGACTATATTTGATTTCTGATAAGATAGTGAATATTCCCAAACATTGTGTTGCCGTGAGGTTTGCAGTGTCGGGGGCTTTCGCTTCAAAAAATTGGTTTAACAGAACACATAGTTCATATTTTATTTCAGAAGATTTTGTCAGAGAATCAGTGATTATTTTTTCAGGCCTCTGGATTAATCCACGACGTACACCTTCATCAATCCTTGCCCATGGAAAATAACTTATTGCCCAGACAGAATCTGAATTATTCAGTAGTGTTCTTGAAATTGTGCGCATAAACGGATCTATTTTCATCGGGTTATTCATGAACTGGTCAAATAGTTTTGTGCGAAATCTGCCATAGCCATAGAATTCCAGATCCTCCTTTTCTATTTTCAAATCAGAGGCATTTGTTTTCAATTCTCTGGCAACTTTGTGAAACAATGTTTCAACAAGGAATTCTGTTTCTTGTGCAAAGAATGATGTGGCAAAAACAGTTACAATGCAAAAAACTATTCTATAAAATCTCATTTCTGCTCCTTTTTTTCAAATCTTTTAACATAATTCAAAAGGTCTTGCAGTTTGTTCACCCGGTGTTTATTACCAATTCTGTATCCAATAACCTGACATCCCGCACTTTTCCCCGCACGCATGTCGGTCTTTGTGTCACCAATATAGATTGATTGTACTGGTAGTACTTTCAGTTTCCTGCATGTTTGTAAGAGCATGTCCGGTGCTGGTTTGGGTCTTTTGACATCATCTGCGGAGATTACTACTTCAAAATATTTGTTCAATCGGCTCATCTTCATTTGCCAGTGCATTATTTTTGTATGAGAATTTGAGACACAGGCAAGTTTGTAGTCTCTGGAAAGTATTTTGAGGATTCTGTGTGCCTGAGGATTGATTTTCAGGTAGCGGGTATAGTAATGCATTCGGGAATAAAAACATGATTTTACTTCTTCAACTGTCCTTTCAGGCATGAATTTTCTGACATCTTCTTCAGTGCTCTTGCCCCATTGTTGTTTGAAGGTCTTAAGGGAAATTGGTGCATGACCAAAATGCCGGAGTGTAGTATTAAAGAGATGAAACCAGAAATAGAAACTATTAATAAGCACGCCATCAAGGTCAAAAAGGATTGCCACAATATTTTCGTTTTCACGATTTTTTTGCATTGCATATTCTATTGAATTTTCTATGTGAGTCAATAGAAGTACTTGATTGTTTGTGTTTTTTGAGTAGTATAAAGCTATGGCAAATGACATAATTATCCAGGGTCTGGTCAAACTATTCAAGAAACACAATGCTCAGGTGAGGGCTGTTGATGGGGTAAGTCTTGAGATTAGAGAAGGAGAACTGTTCGGGTTGCTCGGTCCCAATGGCGCAGGAAAGACAACGCTGATCAAGTGTATTTCCACATTGTTGATACCGGATGCTGGAACTGCGATGGTTGGGGCATGTGATGTGCTGAAAGATCCCCTTGGTGTGCGTAAGAAGATTGGCGTACTTACTGGTGGTGAAAGGGCACTTTACTGGAAACTCAGCGCGCTGGATAATTTAAGATATTTTGCCGCGCTCTATGGTGTGCCCAAAAACAAAGTGAAACAAAGGATTGATTACCTGCTTGAACTCATGTCACTGCAAGATCGAGCGAAGGAAAATGTAGAAAAGTTTTCCAGCGGAATGAAACAGAAACTTGCGATTGCCCGTGCTTTGATTCATGATCCGCCAATGCTATTAATTGATGAACCAACCCTGGGTCTTGATCCTTATTTTGCACGTTTCATAAGGCAATTCATAAAAGAAGAACTATCTAAAAAGAACAAAAAAACCATTTTGCTGACAACACACTACATGGACGAAGCAGACGAGTTATGCGACCGTATCGCATTTATGAACCGTGGTAAAATCAGTGCCATTGACACACCAGACAATTTGAAAAAAGCAATGCCTCAGGAACAGGTCCTTGTATTGAAGTGTATTGGGGATTTGAAAAAAGAACATTTTGTCCAGATAAAAGAATCCGCAAGTCTCAATTTTTCAAGTGCTGATGGTTGTGTTTATGTGAGGGTTAATACTGACAATCCAGAAACACTTTTGAGCAAACTTGTTGATACAATCAGGGATAAGGCAAAAATCCTCTCAGTGAATGTAACATCGCCGACACTTGAAGATGTCTTTGTTTATCTTACGGGTGCGAGCCTGAAAGAGTCGCAGGATGGATGATTCAGTGAATGCTGATAACTGGGTTTATACTGTGTATAATAATATGCTAAACAATTACAGCAATTGCATTTTTCACAAGCGTAACACAAAAATTGAGCGATAATTGCCGTGCATGTGATCTTAGCCGAAATAAGAAAGAGTTTCAAAATCCTTCTTGCCTATCCCATTGAGATCGTTTTCTGGGTGGTTTCGCCTCTATTGTGGGCATTACCACTTGTTTTTCAGGGCAAAGCAATAATCGGCAGTTTACGCAGTGAAGCATTTGGTAATATAACTGGAACCCAGGAATTTATTCCCTATGTGCTGATTGGTGCAATCGTCAGCACCTATGTTGCTTCGTCAGTCTGGAGTATGGGTTTTGCAATGCGCGATGAAACCTATTATGGAACACTTGAGCACATACTTTCTGCGCCCGTAAAACCTGTGCTTATCCTGCTTGGCAAGGCATTATTTAATTCCATGCTATCAACCACCTATGTCTTCATTCAGCTCTTGCTCTGTATTTCAATCTTTGGTCTTGAAATAACATTGACCAAAATATTTCCCGTGTTGCTATTTCTCGTGCTATTGATTGCCGGGCTCTATGGCATTGGTTTTGCGGCTGCTGGACTCACCCTGCTCGTAAAAGAGGCACACGGATTACTTCACCTCTTTGAATATGTTCTGTTTTTGTTTTCACCTATCCGCTATCCAGTGGAAATGAATCAAATCACAAGAATCGTTAGTTTTTTCATCCCATTGACCTATGCACTTGTAGCATTGCGTGGTCTATTATTGAATCTGAGATTTGATTTCTGGAAGAATAGTCTGATGCTACTGGCAATTGACATGGTCATTATTCCACTGGGCATTTATATCTTCTACTGGGTGGACAAACACACGAGAAGGAAAGGAACACTTGCGGAATACTAAGGGCACTGTAAGCACTGAAAAAGTGAAAACACTGAAGACACTGAAGGCAATGAGAGGTAGTTGATGAGGACCATTATTCAGAAGACTGTGCATTATTTAAGGGCAATCAATGCTGAGAACATGAAAGAATGGAAGATTGAACTGAAGTATAAACCTGATTTCATCAGGCTCTTTTTTGAACCATTTGTTTATCTATTTCCTTATTTCTTATACGGTTTTGCCCTGCTGGGCTCACGGCAATCAGAGAATCTGAAGAACATGACCGGTGTGCACGATATTTTTGCTTATATTTTTGTCGGCTATCTTATTATGGGTTTTCTAAATACCGCATGCTGGGCAATGGGTGCTTCATTGAGAAAAGAACAGTGGTATGGCACACTTGAGACGATATTTGTCGCCCCGGTTCCACGCTGGGTTTATGTCGCGGGAATGGCATTGCACTCAACATTGCATCAGGGTCTGATAATGCTTATTGAGGCAGTGGTTGTGGTTGTGATATTCAAAATTTTCTTTCACATTAATGGTTTGTTTTACAGTCTTATACTTCTCTTACTCATGATTTCTGCACTCTACGGACTGGGTATTCTTGTTGCAGGGCTGACCATTGGTCTAAAACAATGGTGGGTTATCAGTGATGCATTGTCCACCTTGATCAATATTATCACGCCAGTTGCCTACCCGCTTGCAATACTACCGGTTTTCTTGCAAAAAATTTCCATGCTTCTTCCGACCACCTATGGTGTGCTTGGTATCAGGCATTTTTTGATTGGCGAAAATCTTTCAATCAGTATTCCAGCGATCTTTTTGCACCTGGTCGTGATGCTCGTGCTCTGGATTGGTTTTGGTCTTGCGATATTCTTGATTATGGACCATTATGGCAGAAGAAGAGGGGTTCTGTCTCAGTATTAGCTTATTTGATCTTTACTATCTTATTTTTCACGCTTTGGTTTTCGTTTTCAATCTCAACAAAATATATACCAGGTGTTAGTTCCTTACCAAGAATGATTTCTTTCTTACTTGTTGCTACACAGAAAATTTTTGCACCAAGAATATTATAGACAGATACTTTGCAATTGTTGTTGAAGGCAGAAAGATCAATTTTGAGCGAATGCTCAAATACGGAATTTTTGATTGTCCATTTATCCGTGGTAAAGACAGTGGTTTCTTCAATCCCAACAGGATTTACCACAATGCTTATGATTATCTGCGGACCAAAACTTGTTTCGTTTCTTTCAAACCTGAATGTATCAACTATGGTTGTCTGGTTTTGAACCACGGGTGCTCTGAATTTTGAATAATTATAGAATGTCTGGCCTGGTAGACCCCAGAAGCCAGTTATTTTTGCACGCGTAGAATCCTGCCATGTTGCAGGATTACAAAATGGACTTGCAGCCGTGGCCTTAAGATAGACGAGCGTATCAAACGACCCATAACCAGTATTATTGATATGCATGTTTATGGTAAAGGTATCAAGTGCATTGACCATTGAAGGATATGTCAGACTCTGAATAGTGCAGTTATAGATATTATAGTTTTCAGGATAATTTATTATTGTTGTATTTGGTGAATATATCCAGCCCTTTGGTCGGTTCGTCAATTGAAGATAAATCCTTGCCCAATCACCAGTGAATGAATCAGCAACAAAAACCTGGCCATTGGCCACCTGTGTAATTACTGGATATGATGAGCCAGGACCTTCATAAACATTTAAAAGGTCTGCATTCACACGCATAATTGTGTTCTGGGTTGTGCCTTTCATATATTGTAGATTTGTTCCATCTCCACCTGACATCCAGGCATAGTATGGGCCACTGGCAGAGGGAAAATAGACCTTATACCAGTTCACACCCTGATTATAGTAGTAATCAAATGAAACAAATCTCGTCCCAAGTCTTGCTTCAGTAATAATGCGATAATTTGTGCCTGGTCCATCACGCACATTTAGACTATCAATATTGACTTCAACTGTCCAGTGCCTGACTGGTGGTTCAATCCAGAATTTCCTTCTAATCGCATTCCAGATATGGTTATAACTTCGGTCATAACCCAGTGCCCAGCAACCCGCACCCTGTAATACAGAATCATTGACCATACCGAATTTTATCTCAAGTGATGCAGAATCATCATACCAGCATTGATGCCACCCTGATGAGTAGTATCTGTACCAGGGTGTTTGCGAATTGTTGTCCCACAATCTTCCATAATTGTTGGCATTCTGAAATGCATTGTAGTATATGACTGCAGAACCAGTGCCGGTTGTTGAACTGCCCATATCACCGGATGTTGTGGGCCAGTCATAGCCATAATAGGGAAGACCAACAATGATTTTTGAACCGGGTGCGCCATAAACCTTGTAGCTGCCAATGGATTTTGCAACACAATACTGTCCCCAGAATGAAGATGGCACACACGGAGATACAGGACCTGCCACAGATGAACCACTCCAGTGATAATCATAAGCCATAATGAACAAGCCATCAGAATGCGACGCGAGATATGCAAAGTCATAGCCCGGATACCATTCAGGAACTGCGGGTGTTGCCATGTATAACTCTTTTCGTCCGCCTGGATGATTCCAGAGTGCAGAGGCAAGGTCATTGATAAATCTGTTAAAACTATCGCGTACCGCGCTCGTGACAAATTCAAAATCAATATTTGCACCATCACAGCCGTAATTGGTCATGAGATTACTGATGTTTGTTACGGCATTTGCACGCGCTGTTGCATTATTTAAAAATGTTGATACATTTGAACTACCAAAGATCGTAAAAGTCATATGGATTCTTGTACCACGCGGGTGGGCATAATCACGAATTTTGTAGAATCGTGAAACATTGGGTATGCTTCCCAGACTGCCATTTGAAGGATTAATGTCAACTGAAAAATACGATATGTGTGTCAGCAATTCCATTTGAAAATACTGATAATACACTGTATCAGTCCAGTAGGGCAGATAACCATAATAATTTTTTAACAGTCCCCTTGTATCAATCTTTAATGGTTCATAAGGTAGTTTGTGTAATGAAATCGGGCTCCATTCTGCTTCATTTATATGTGCTTTGTGTTCAATTGAGTGGATTGATGCAAAATCCATAGCATTAAGGGACAAGACAAAACAAATAAAAATTGAAAACATCTTTTACCTCCTGAATTATTTCTTTGTTCTGTAAATCCGGCGCGCAATCAAAAACGCTGAAATTGCTATGACCAGAATGATTATAACTATCACCATGGCAGTGAAGTTAATCATGGTCCTTACCTGTTCTGTATCAGTGAGTGCTGAGTCATGATTGTTTAGCGAATCCTTAGAATGTTCTTCAGATTGGATTTGATGAATGGATTTGAAATTCGTGTCCGGCATTGATTGTGCAAGAATGCTGGTGAGCAACAAAAACATTACAAGAACACACCCAGGCCATGGTATTGTATATCTCATTGAGATATTATATCGCAATTAGCTATGTTGTCAATGGATGATTGCATTGACTTGTTCTGGTTATTTGTTATAATAGTATTGAATAACAAATGGCGGTTTACAGGGAAATTTATTGCCGGTCTATTTTGAACAAATCAGGGATTCCAGGTATTGATTTTGCCCTTAATCCGTATGTTGGTTGTGAGCATAAATGTGTGTATTGCTATGCAATATTCATGAAGAGATTTTCAAACCATGTTGAAGATTGGGGAGATTTTGTTGATATAAAGGTGAATGCACCAGATGTCTTACACCGGCAACTAAAATTGCGCAAATCACAGTCTCATATTTCAATTGGCACAGTATGTGATGCATATCAACCCATTGAAGAAAAGTATCAACTTACGAGGAAATGTCTTGAGATATTGAGATATTTCCAGCATTCAGTCTCTATTCTTACCAAATCATCCCTGGCGTTGCGTGATATTGATATACTGACAAAAATGAAGGATATTGAAATTGGTTTTACTGTATGCACTCTACATTCAGGAATTAAGCAAATGTTTGAGCCAAATTCTTCTTCTGTTGAACAGCGGTTTGAGGCATTGAAAAAATTGTCTGAGAAAGGCATAAAGACCTGGGTCTTTGTTGCACCAGTTTTGCCTTTTATCTCTGATTCAGATGAAGAACTGATAAGTCTTATCAAATCTGCCCAAGGTTCAGGAGCCCAGGTAATTACCTTTGATTCATTTAATCCCTATCCTAAGGTATGGCGAAATGTGCTTAAGATTATCAGGGCAAATTTTCCTGATAAAATTAGAAATTATCATGATTATTACCGAGACAAAATCAAGTATGAAAAAGCATTGAAGCAGAGAATAAACAAGATATCCAGTCAATTCAAAATTACTGTTGATGCTGTTTTTTAGCAAAATATCCATCCTTTCTGGTCTTTTTGGTTTCTTTGGTCTTTCTGGCCTGTTTGGTTTCTTTAGTGTATTTGGTCTTTTTGGTTCATTTTTCTGTTAGGGTCACCCTGAATTCATTTCAGGGTCATTTCAGCATCTCAATTTATTTGTTGACCCGATGTGGCAATTCAAGGCAATTCAGGACAATTAAGGGCATTTTGAGGCGATAGAGGGCAAAAAAGGCAGATTATCAGGGAAAATTAGAGAATAGCAAGGATATCAGAGTGTATCAGGATACCAGGATATTAAGGTATCAGAATTGTATTCTTTACGGGAATAAATTCCCTACTCCTGAGAAAGTCCTTTCTGGTCTTTTTGGTTTCTTTAGTCTTTCTGGTTTCTCTGGTTTCTTTAGTTTGTTTTTTTGTTTTGAATTTTGAATTTCGTATTTTGAATTTGCGGCATCGTTCGCCGCTCAGTTTGGCGATTTCGGATTTCGATATTCGGATTTCGAATTTATTGTTTCATTCCTGCTCCTCCTCCTGTCATTCCTGCGAAAGCAGGAATCCATATCCAGATTATTCTTTGGATGTAGGACTTATAATTTTGAATTTTCCTGGAGTTTGGTGTTTGGAACTTGGAATTTGCTTTTTGCAAGCGTAGTGGCAATCCCATTTCTTTCTTAAACAGATGAGATTGCTTTGGCTCCGCCTCACACAAATTTCAAATTATTTTTTCAATGTAGAATGTAGAGATTTGACCCCACGCGTCTGGCAGAGCGATGCAGCATAGGCAACTTGCATCGTACCCAGACAAAATAATACTACAATGGACATCAAAAAATTTCTTCGTATAGACATCTTACCCTTTTTATGGCAATACTTAAAATTTTAGGTATTTATTATTTCACCTTCACTACCCGCACCGGCTTGAAATCCTTGTTCTCAGAAATTAGAAAATAAACCCCGGCCGGAAGACCGAAACCAATGCTGTTTCCTGGATAACTACCAACCCTTTTGCCTGAGACATCATAGAGAATAAAACGCTCTTTTTCATAGCCAACAACTGTTGTAAAAGAAACAAAGGGATTGGGTAAGACAATAGGATGTAGTCTGTGAGAAAGACGATGAATACGGTTGTTTTCTTCTAAACCTGCAACATTACCATACTGGTCGGTCTTGATGAGGTAGACCTGGCAATCATTACCAAAAGAGAGGGTATGTCCAACAGCAATATACCCACTGTCCTCAGTTTGTTGAACATATAGACCCCAATCAATGTCCGTGCCTCCGTAAGTTTTACTCCAAAGTAAATCTCCCGCAGAATCGGTCTTTACTAGATAAACATCAAGAAGGCCAACAGCACTCGTTATTCCGGCAACAATATACCCACCATCGTAAGTCTGCTGAACAGAAAATCCTTTAATGGTGCTATTCCCTACTTCTCCATATAGTTTAGTCCATAGAGTGTCGCCGAGGGAATCCGTTTTAATGAGATAGATTTGCGTATACTCAGGTGGGTAAAGATTATGCGCATATCCAGCAATAATGAATCCATTATCGGTGGTCTGCTGGACAGAATAAGCATATTCCGCTATTCCCGGCTTGCCATACATTTTTGTCCAGAGTGTATCGCCCAGACTATCAGTTTTGATAAGACAAGATTGCCCATCAACACCATACGCCGCAATTATATAGCCACCATCGATAGTTTGTTCAATACAAAAGCCTTCGCCCGAAGCATAAATTTTTGACCAAAGGACTTCTCCCATGGAATCGGTTTTAATTAAATAGACCGGGTCGTACACCTCCATGCCGTATCCACTTCCTGCAATGATGTAACCTCCATCTACCGTTTGGCGTATTGAACGCCCATATTCATCTGTAGTATCACCATAAGCTTTAGTCCACAAAGTTTCTCCCAGAGAATCAGTCTTAATAAGATAAATCTGATACCCGTTACCAAAAGAATTCGTTGACCCTATGATGATGTAACCGGCGTCGTTGGTCTGCTGAATAGAATATCCCCAATCGTTCACAGTTCCTCCATAAATTTTTGTCCATAGAGTATCTCCCAAGGAATCAACTTTAATAAGATAACCTTGGCAACTATCTCCAAAGGAGGTGGTACTTCCTATTACGATATAACCGCCATCGGAGGTTTTGTCCACACAAAGGCCTTTTTCACCCGCCGGTCCCCCATATGTCCTCTGCCAGGTTATCTGGGAAAAACCTGTGCTTACGAAGAACATCAGGACTAATACACAGGGCGCAAATTGGAGCAAACTAAAAGCCCTTCTCCACACACACATTTTAAACCTCCGTTTATCTTACCAATAACTTTTTTTCTATTGTAATAGTTTAGTTTCTCCCAAAACTTCATGGTAGCGAAATTCCTATTATAGCTTATATTCATTATTTGAAGTTTGTCAATACCCTGTTGTTTGGGGTCAAATCTCTACATTCTACATTATTCGTTTGATCAAGTGTAGCAATAGCATCACCTACTGGTATTTGCAAAACCTCATTTCCTATTCGCATAAAATCTTCCTACGGCACATTATACAGACGATTTCATCGCTGTCAAGGTAAATGCCACTGGAGGCGAATTTGGAATGCAGGGGTTTGCAATAGTTTTCATGCAGAATGGAGGTGACCCCCATTATTATAGGCGACCGCAGGTCGCCCGCAATCCTTTCACCCCCTCCTCTCTCCTCTCCCTTCCGACAGTCTCATCAGGGGCTTTGCCCCTGAAACCCCAGAATCTCTTTCTGCGGACGACTGCGCTAAGCTCTGTGCTCTCTGCGAGGCGACCGCAGGTCGCCCGCAATCCTTTCACCCCCTCCTCTCTCCTCTCCCTTCAAGGGGGTGCGTAAGAGCTTGCCCCGCACTTGATACGGGGGGTGAGGGTGAATTTCTGATTTGGCTTTTGTAATTTGTTTCTATCAAATGCAGCGCTCCTGCAAATTCCATTCTTCGTTTCTCCGTTTCTGCGATGCTTCGTTTCCCCGTTTCCTTCCGTTTTCCAATCCGCAATGTCCTTTCCTTGGCCTGGAGTAGGGACTTTAGTCCCGTCTATTTGGTTCCTCTGGCCTCTCTGGTCTTTCTGGTTTCTTTAGTTTCTCTGGTTTTGCCTTTTGCAAGCGTAGCGATACTGCGAGTCCGCCATTTCGTTTGGCGGACGGTCCTGCAAATCCTGAAAGGATGATACTGCAAGCGCAGCGATCCTGCAAGTTCCACTCCATTTCGCGGATAAACCTATTTTCTTGATTCAAATCGCAGTCTTGACTTTGAAATTTTTTTCAGTAAAATTCCTTTATGCGGCTTGTTTCCAACAAAGAAATGCAGGCAATTGACACATGGGCACAGGTAAAACTCGGAATTCCTGGTATAGTCTTAATGGAAAACGCAGCACGGGGAAGCATTGAGGTACTGAAAAAATATTTTGACCTGGAAGGTTTGAATGTTTTGATTGTTTGCGGCAAAGGTAATAATGGCGGTGATGGCATGGCGATCGCCCGTCACCTGAAAAACAATCGCGCAAATGTCAAAATAATAATTCTTGCAAAGCATAATGAACTCAAAGGCGATGCCCTTACGAACTATCAAATTCTGAAAGAGTCCAGGATTGAAGTCATTGAAATCAAAACAGCCCGAAAATTGAGACAGATATTCACTCACGAAAGGTATGATTGCATAATTGATGCAATATTTGGCACAGGATTTAAGGGCAGGGTAGAGGGTATCTACTACGAAGCAATTGAACTCATTGACAGAAGTGATGCATTTGTCTTTTCAGTTGATATTCCTTCAGGCATTAATGGTGATACTGGTAGCTTTGAAAACACGAGTGTGGTTGCTGATGCTACAGTGACAATGTGTTTGCCCAAGAGGGGCAATTTTCTTTTTCCGGGCAGGACTTTTTGCGGTGAGCTACACATTGTTGACATTGGTGTGCCCTATTTCTTGATTAACAAAGGTTGTCCCTATGTTACTGAATACAATGACATTTTTGGTATTATCCCTCCGCGCAAACCTGATGGCAACAAGGGCACTTTTGGTCAGATATTAATCATTGCTGGGGCGCGTGGTTTTTCAGGTGCGGCGATAATGGCAGCCAGATCATGCTTGAGAATTGGTGCTGGCCTTGTTCGTCTTGCTTCGCCACAGGGTATAATGAAAGACCTGGAATCAAAACTTGTTGAGATTGTGAAGGTTCCATTACCCCAGACACCTGCAGAAACTATCAGTCTTCGGGCAATTGACACCATCCTGTCATTGCTTTCAAAGACTGATGTGGTGGCAGTTGGACCGGGCATTACCACCCACAAAGAAACCGCAGAGTTTCTGATTAGACTTCTCAAATATATCAAAGTGCCACTCATTATTGATGCTGATGGCTTGAATATCTTGAGTAAAAGTTCAGAAATTTTCTCACGACTGAAAGTTCCCTTTATTCTGACTCCGCATCCAGGCGAACTCTCGCGTCTGACTGGTTTGAGTATAGAAAAGATTAATGCTGAGCGGATTGATATTGCCCGTAAATACGCAAAAAAATTCGGTGGTGTTTTGATTTTGAAAGGTGCGCCCACTGTAATTGCATCCCCAGACGGTGAGATATATGTGAATCCTACGGGAAATTCAGGGCTTGCCACTGCTGGCTCTGGTGATGTGCTTGTTGGTATGATTGCGGGTTTGCTCGGTCAGGGTGTTTCTGCAATAAAGGCAGCAGTTGCTGGTGTTTTTCTGCACGGTTTGTGTGCTGATTTGCTGACCAAAGACAGCAATGAATATTCATTGATTGCCAGTGATTTGATAAAGGTTATTCCCCGCAGCCTTAATTATGTTTTGCACAAAAGATATGAAAACATAGCATGTGATGAATAAAATAATTATTTTACTTATTTCGCTCTTATTTTGTATAAGTCTATACGCAGTTGAGATTGAACCAGGAAACATTTTTCTTGACCACTATGAACTGATCCCGGCTCTGGGCAAAGTAAAGTCAATGGCGACATCCATCAACAGGTTATTTGCAATAAGTGATAATTATCTCTTAATCTTTGACAAGAATGATTTACAGTTGACCAGGGTTACATACTTTAAACAGGAGCTTTTCTTTCTTGCCTATGACCAATTTTTTGATGAATTGTGGATAGTAAGTGCCCATTCAATTTTGCGCTACAATATCAGTCTGGGAAACATCCGCGAGTATCATTTTACTTCCAGAGCAAAAGGAATTGGGATAGCGCCTGAAAAGATATATATTGCTACCCAGGAAAGATATGCACTTGATCGCAACACCGGAAAGATTGAGCAGGTCGTAAAATTTCCCGAGGGAGTAAGATGGTTCAGGGAATTCAACAATAATGAAGTGCGTGAATATAAATTTTTGAACCCATATTTTTATCAGGATGGTTTTGGTGAGTCAAATGACCCGCTCTATCAATATGCAATTACTTCGCTCTATGATGACGGAATGTTTCTATTTGTTGGCACTGAGAAATTCGGGATATTAAGGTATAACAAAGTTTCTCTGGAAAAGGTGCGTGTCGTTTATGGACCACTTACCACAACAGGGGTTAGATTACGGAAGATTGGCAGTGAATACTACTTTGTCAGTTCAGCAGGTGTATCCAGCATTCAATCCAGCAATCTGAAACAATGGCATTATTTCAGACTGAGGGATGGACCAGGAGATTTGCTCTATCATAATGACCAGCTTATTGTATCATACGGCAATCAGTTGACAAGAATCTCAGGCAATGTATCCATACCATTGACACAATTTCGCAACCAGATACTGAGTCTGGGAATGGACGATGTGAATATCTATGTGGGCACTGATAATGGAATGTATCGGATAATAAAAGAAACAACCCAGCCCCTTGAGTTTGGACCTGATCAGAATCCGGTCTATGTGATTCATTCAATCGGAGATAGACTGTATGTGGGTGGTGAACTTGCTCTGTACCTGTTTGATGAACAAACAGAAAAATGGTATACAATTTTCAATCGTGGTGTCAGGGATATCAGTGAGGTGGCTACAGGTTTGTATTTCTTAACCAAGGATAACCAATTGATTGAATATGCCTTCATTGTAGATTCTGCAAGGGCTGAACAGGATACGGGCATTATTATCTTGCCATATTTTAACATTTATGATATTGATTCTGATGGTAAGATTCTGTATTGCGCGACCGGGTCAGGTATCAACTATTATGACCCTGAAACCAGACTCTATACACCAGTATATCAGCTGCCGCGCATTAAATACAACTATGTTGGGTTGATTGGTGATGATATCATTGCGGTTTCTGATAACAACATCTACCGACTCGCAAAACAATATCGTGACTGAACTCAGGTGGTCTATCTGAAAGAGAAAAGGGCCTCATTTATTGACCATCTGGAGGAATTAAGAAAGAGAATAATTGCCTCACTGCTGGTAGTCCTGGTAATTGCGATTGTCTGTTTTGCATTTGCCCAGAAAATCCTGAACTTTATACTCAAATGGACAAATATTGGGACTGCATATTTTTTCTCGCCGACTGAGGCATTTATGGTGCATATCAAGGTTGCGATTTTTGCCGGCCTTTTTATTGCCTTTCCCTTTATTCTTTATCAGGTCTGGGCATTCATTGGTCCGGGATTAACAGAGAGTGAACAACGTGTATCACTGCCTTTTATGATTTCCGGGATTTTTTTGTTTCTGCTCGGTTGTGCCTTTGCATTCCTTCTTCTCATACCCATTGGTTTAAAATTTTTCTTTTCCTTTGGTACAGAATATTTGAGACCAATAATGAATGTCAATAAAATCCTGGAATTTGTATTATGGTGTATAGTCGGAAGCGGATTTCTATTCCAGATTCCACTCGTGCTGTTTTTTCTAGTAAGACTTGGCCTTGTCCAGGTATCAACGCTCACCAAACACCGTGCCGAATTGATTGTAGCGATTCTGATAATCTCAGCAATCATTACGCCAACCGGCGATATGTTTACTCTGTTGCTGATTGCATTACCTTTGATTTTATTGATTGAACTCAGCCTTGTTCTTGCCCGGCTCAGCCTGCCAAAAAAAACACAAGGAAATTCCAACTAAAGCGTCGCGATCCTCGCCTCACCCCTGCACTCTCCACGTCATACCTGTTTCCTCTTTCCTTGTCGTTCCTGCGAAAGCAGGAATCCATTTTCAGTTGCTTCTTCAAACAGGGACGTATCCTATCCTGCAATTGTAATAATTAGTTTTATGGATTCCCGCCCCTTACTTGCTACGGGGCGGGAATGACAAAAATGGGAGGTTGTCATTTCTCTTTTTCTCTCCTTGTCATTCCTGCGAAAGCAGGAATCCATATCCAGATTATTCTTTGGATGCAGTACTTATAATCTTGAATTCTCTTGGAATTTGGCGTTTGGTATTTGGAATTTTTCTTCTGCAAGCGAAGCGATACTGCAAGTCCGACACTCTGTTTGGCGGATTGGAATTTGGTGTTTGGAATTTAACATATCGTTCCACCATCATTCCGAGAAATTCGGCACTTGACTTCCAGAAAAATCGGACTATAATAGAATTATGATTAAGAGAAGGCTTTTACCCGAGCTCAGGAACCATCTCAAGCAGATGGAAATCACTCTTATTATTGGTCCAAGGCAGGCTGGCAAGACAACCCTGATGTTGCAGTTGAATGAGGAACTGATTAAAAATGGTGAGCGAACCCTGTTTTTAAATCTGGATATAGAACAGGATAAGGAATTCTTTGTGTCGCAGTCAAAACTACTAAGAAAGATTGAATTGGAAATTGGCAAGAACCCTGGCTATGTATTTATTGACGAAATACAACGAAAAGAGAATGCCGGCCTTTTCCTTAAGGGGATATATGATATGAAAACTCCATACAAATTTATTGTTTCTGGTTCGGGCAGTGTTGAATTGAAAGAAAAGATTCATGAATCACTGGCGGGCAGAAAGCGGATTTTTGAACTGACAACATTGACCTTTGAAGAATTTATTGATTTTAAAACTGACTACAAATATACAAATAACCCTGGAGAATTTTATCAGCTTGAAAGTTCCCGACTGCTGGATTTGTTAGAAGAATATATGACTTTTGGAGGTTATCCCAGGATTGTCCTTGAGAGTGAACTTACGGAAAAAAGAAAGTTAATGGATGAAATCTATCAGAGTTATGTTGAACGCGATATATCTTATCTTTTGAAAGTTCACAAAATTGAGGCATTTAACAACCTTGTGCGACTCCTTGCCAATCAAACAGGCAGGCTCCTAAACTATACTGAATTGTCATCAACGCTTGGGCTATCAGTAAAGACAATCAAAGAATACCTCTGGTTTCTGGAAAAAACATTTATCATAAGAAAATTACCTCCATTTTTCAGAAATGTGCGTAAGGAGATAACCAAATCGCCTGTTTACTACTTTCACGACCTTGGTTTGAGAAACTACGCAGCAGGAGTCTTTGGAATGAAGACCGAGATGGGATTTCTATTTCAGAATTTTATTTTCAACCTGCTGAACTACCTGTATAAAGATACTCCAACAAAAATTGGTTTCTGGCGAAGTAAGGATAAGGCTGAAGTTGATTTTGTTGTAGATTTCGGCAAAACTATCCTGCCGATAGAGGTAAAATACAGTTATCTGAAAAGACCAGAAATACCCAGGGCGCTCAGGAATTTTATTGAAAAATATAAACCCCAAAAAGCACTGATTGTCAATTTGAGTTTTGAAGAGCGTATTAGTGTCAATAAATCAGATGTATACTTCTTGCCTTTCTACAAAATTATGACCGAACCCATAATATGATTCCATTCTGTTTTTTCTATACTCAACCAGGGTGGGCAGTTCTGTAGCATCCATCCCTGATTTTCATCAGTACATGCTTTAGTCCCGTCTTTCTGGTCTTTTTATTTTATCTAGTCTTTTTAGTCTATTTAGTCTCTTTAATCTTTTTGGTTTATCTGGTTTCTTTAGTTTGTTTTTTTGTTTTGAATTTGGAATTTCGTATTTTGAATTTGTTTCGGATTTCGATATTCGGATTTCGAATTTATTCATTCATTCCTGTTCCCCCTTCTGTCATTCCTGCGAAAGCAGGAATCCATATCCAGTTTCTCACCCACCCCCTCCTTTTTCCTCCCTTGAAGGGGGAGGGTAGGGGTGAGGGTGAATTTCTAATTTGGCTTTTGGAATTTGGCGTTTGTGATTTAGGATTTGACATATAATCGTAGGGCAGGGCTTCAGCCTTGCAAACTCCTGCAAATCCTGAAAGTATGATACTGCAAGCGCAGCGTTCCTGCAAGTTCTATTCTCCGTTTCGCAATTCGAAATTTTCCATCCCCGTTCCCCGACGCTCCTTTTTCTCGCTTCGTCGGGCACACTTATTTTTGACCTCTGCTCCACCCTTGACATTCCGCAAATTTTTTGTATGATTTATCATTAGAAGATAATAATTGCTACTGTCCCGATTTTAGGCCCCGTGTAGCAGCAGTTGGTTTAATAACGGGGTGATTGATTATGAAGAGGAATAGCTGGTCAGGTAACTGCAGGGACAAAAACTATGAAGCCTGAGGAAAAGGCTAAACAGAAGATAGAAAAACTTCTTTCCGAGGCAGGCTGAATAATCCAGGATAGAGAACAGTTGAACCGCAATGCAGGTAAGAGGGTTGCGGTTAAAGAGTTTCCTCTGGAGACCGCTTCTGCTGACTACCTCTTATTTATCAATGGTAAAGCCACCGGAGTAATTGAGGCAAAGCCCGAAGGCACGACCCTTGGCGGAGTGGATTTTCAATCAGACAAATATATTGCAGGTTTTCCAGAAAACCTACCCCATTATTCATTACCATTACCCTTTGCTTATGAAAGCACAGGAACTGAAACATTTTTCCGTGACCTGCGTGACCCAGAACCCTGTTCGCGCCGCATCTTTGCCTTCCACACAATTGTCCATATTGTGCGTGAGGAATTTGGCAAAGGTAATGAATTCTGCAAAAAGATTACATATAAGACCACTGGCGAAAGACCCGAAGATTTGATTGCAAGTTTTCACAATTCGTATAATCCAAGAATTGCGGTGACTGTGGATATGATTTCTACAGGCACAGATATTAAACCGCTTGAATGTCTGATTTTTATGCGTGATGTTAAATCAAGGGTGTATTTTGAGCAGATGAAGGGCAGGGGCACAAGGGTAATCAACGCAACTGATTTGATGGCGGTAACTCCTGATGCCAGATGCAAGACGCACTTTGTTATTATTGATGCAGTGGGTGTATGCGAGAATGACAAGACAGATTCCAGACCACTTGAACGCAAAAGATATGTTCCGTTTGATAAGTTAATAAGTGGTATTGCTATGGGTGCACGGGATGAGGACGCCCTATCATCACTTGCTGGAAGACTGGCAAGAATGGAACAGGAAATAGATGAGAAGGATGCTCAGGCAATAAAAAATGTATCTGGTGGTAAGACATTAAAAGATTTGAGTAACGATTTATTGAATGCAATTGATCTTGATAACCAGATTGATAAGGCAAAGGAGATGTTCAAAACAGATAATCCAACAGAGGACCAGATTTCCAGAACAGCAGAAAAACTGATGAACCATGCCTGCGCACCCTTTGACAATCCTGATTTGAGAAATCTATTGATTGAAATCAAAAAAAAGAACGAGCAGATTATTGATACTATCAGTAAGGATACGGTAATTTTGAGCGGTTTTGATGAAAAGGCAAAAGAGACTGCCCGCACTATCATTGACACATTCAGAAAATTTATTGAAGAGAACAAAAATGAACTTACTGCGCTCCAGATTATTTATAGCAAGCCATACGGGAAAAGGCATATTACATACGAACAGATTAAACAACTTGCTGAATCAATCAGTAAACCGCCATATTATTTGACCACAGAAAAACTCTGGCTTGCCTATGAAAAACTTGAAAAGTCAAAGGTGCGTGGCGCAGGTCCTCAAAAACTATTAACCAATATCATATCATTGATTCGTTTTGCAATCGGTGAAAGCAACTACCTTGAGCCTTTTGCCGAGACCGTTGAACAAATGTTTAACGCCTGGTTGAATGAACAGGAAAGATTGGGTAAAAAATTCACACCTGAGCAGATGGAGTGGCTAAGAATGATAAAAGACCACATTGCGACATCCTTGACAATTTCAGTAGATGACTTTGAACTAGCGCCATTCTACGAAAAAGGCGGACCAATCAAAGCAAACCAGGTGTTTGGAAAAGAGTTGGAGAAAATATTGGCAGAATTAAATGAGGTCTTGGCGGCATGAGATATCAGAAAGTAGAAGCAAAAGGAGAATAAGAAATGACTGAGGGTATTATCCCGATTGAACACATAGAAAGCAAAATACTAACAATAAGAAATAGAAAGGTAATGTTGGACAGAGATTTAGCCGGTCTTTATGGCGTGACAACAAAGAGATTGAACGAACAGGTAAGAAGAAACAAAGAGCGTTTTCCCGATGATTTTATGTTTCAACTTACTGGAGATGAGAAAAAAGAGGTGGTCGCAAATTGCGACCACCTGAGTTCTCTTAAATATGCCCCTTATCTACCATACGCATTCACCGAACACGGCGCAGTCATGCTTGCTTCGGTACTAAACAGCCCAATTGCTGTCCAAACAAGCATTCTGGTCGTGAGAGCCTTTATCAAATTACGGAAAGTATTGGCAACGCATAAAGATCTTGTGCGGAGGATGAATGAACTTGAGAAGAAATATGACGCACAATTCAAAATTGTTTTTGATGCTATCCGTCAGCTTATGATACCACCCGAAAAAACAAAAAGAAAGATAGGATTTTTGAAAGATGATGAATAGAAATTATCCTTCGAGTACAGTCGAGAAGCTTCGCAGCAGACCCCCTCGCTTCTTGCCGAAGGTCTCGAGTTTTATTGAGAGATGGGAGAGGATAAAAGTGAGAGTGACATGAATTATTCTTCGAGCGAAGTCGAGAAGTCACCTTGTAAAAAGTCATTGCGAGGAATAAAATGACGAAGCAATCTCATTCTTAAGACTTTCCTCTCCCTTCAAGGAAGAGGACAAAGGTAAGGATGATATGAATTGTATTTTTATATTTTACCTCTAAGGTAAAGTGCCTATTGACAATTTACAAAATATGAATATAATTATTGTGATATGGAGAGGCATATTTGGAAATTGAATTCAGAAACCCAAAATTGCTCGAACTTTTCCAGAAAGGCAAGAGCAAAAAATACCCTTTGGGTTCTACAGTTGTTAAGAAATTCTCTTCACGGATTGAAGTTCTTCAGGCAGCCGTCAACATATATGATTTATGGCAATCACCATCGCTGCATTTTGAGAAAATGGAGGGATACGATAAAAGATATTCAATCAGAATTGATAAGAAATTCAGACTTGAATTTGAAATTGAATGGTCTGATGATAAGAGAACCACAGGCGTGGTCAAAATTCTTGAAATATCAAGGCATTATGAGTAGAAAGGATTGAATTTATGTCGCAAAAACCTAAACCATATTGTAACATCGGCCCTGGGCCTTTTATTAGGGAAGAACTTGAAGCAAGGAACTGGCGCCAGGAGGACCTTGCCACGATTATCGGGCTGTCATTGAAATCGGTTAACCAGTTAATTAAGAACAAACAGCCCATAACAGTTAATACAGCTCAATTACTGAGTAAGGCACTGGGGCAGTCTGCTCAATTCTGGCTCAATCTTGATACTAATTACAGACTCAGGCTCAAGCAAGATGAAGAACAAGAAAAAAGAGTCAACATAATGGCAACGATATTCAAATATATGCCGATTAAAGAAATGATTAAGAAAGGTTGGTTGAAGAAATTCAGAAATTCAGATGAACTCAAATCTCAGGTTTTAGATTTCTGGAATATGAATAGACTTGATTTTTCATGGCTTAGTGCCTCTGCTCTGCCAAACCTTCGCAAATCATCGGCATACAATCAATTTAATCTATTCTATGCACTTACATGGTTTCAAATGGCAAAGAGATGCGCTGTTACATTCAAAGTTCCAACATATAATCAAAAAAACTTAAAAACGATTGCGGACAATTTTTCTGTTTATACTTGCGAGAATCTGGCAGTAAAAAATTTCCTAAAAGACCTTAATAAAGCAGGAGTAAAGTTTTTTATTCTAAGCCATTTGCAAAAGACATACCTTGATGGTGCATCATTTTGTGACAATGGGAATCCAGTAATCACATACACCATGCGGTATGATAGAATAGATAATTTCTGGTTTACTGTTGCCCATGAGATTGCACATATCCTGCTTCATATTAAGAATAAAGATGATTACTTTGTTGATAATCTTGAAGAAATTAATACTAAACAGGAAAAAGAAGCAAACGAATATGCACTTAAAATGATAAAAGCTGACCAAATAAAAGAATATTTTAAAGATATTAAAACTTATATCTCTGAATGGCGGGTGAATGACTGTGCAAAGCAAGTAGGTGTGAGTCCAGCTCTCGTGGCTGGGGTATTACAGCACGAAGGTAAACTCTCAAGAAGGAATCTCAACCGCTTAAAAGAACCAATCTCTGACAAAATCCCGCGAAGATATTGGATAGAAAAGAGGCTAAGAGAAATAAAATGAATAATTTCTCGTCAGTCTTCAGAAAAGAACTGGATACGATTTAGCAGAAGTAAATGAGGTCTTGATGGTATGGATACTGAATAGAAAAATAGCAGGTTGCTAATGCCAAAATCAAAAAGTATATTTGCTAGTGAGAAAGGGCCAATCCTTCTGTTGGCTGGACCTGGAACAGGGAAAACTCATCAGTTGGCATTAGAAATCAAACATTTAGTTGACGAAGACGAGTCTAATCGGGACAAAATTACAGTCATAACATTCACTGATGAGGCTGCAAAAAATATGAAGTATCGGCTAAGTGACGAAGAAGAACCCGATGTTTTCTTAAAACCAGATGTTCAACCAACTCATATTTCAACAATGCATAGTTTGGGTTATCGTATCATCAGAGAAAACCATGACAAACTGGGGTTACCGAAAGATATCAAAGTATTACCCTTACCTCCACTGTTATCTATTATGCTTGAAGATGCTGCACAACTAATCGGGCTTGATAGGAAAACAGCTCGGGATACAGAAATGTGTCGCCGAAAAGGTGATTGCACGAAAGATCCTGGTAGTAATAAGTGCAGAATTTGTGAAAAATATAAAGAACTTCTCAAAAGTTGTAACGCCATTGATCATGACGATCAAATAATGATGGCTAATCATCTTCTTCAATTAGAAAGTGATATATTAAAGAAAGAACAGGCTAAAGCACGCTACTTATTAGTTGACGAATATCAAGATATAAACGCAGCACAATTTAAACTAATTAGTCTTTTGACCAAGAATCAAACAGATGGCCTTTTTGTAGTTGGTGATGATGATCAAAGTATATACAATTTCCGTGGCGGAACTCCATTTTTTATTAGAAATTTTGTAAAACACTATAAAGATGCAAAAATAAAAGCAAAAGATACTTGTTTTAGGTGCCCACCATATATTTTCCGTGGAGCGCTTGAAGTCGTCATGAAATTTGATCCTCATCGTCTTGAAAAAGGTGAGTACACATTTAAAAATCAAGCAAAGAATAAGATGGTTTTTTATGATGTTCCAAGCGAAACAAAAGAAGCAGAAATAATTGCACAGGAAGTTAGAAAATTATTGCCATTGGGTGAAGTTCTCATTTTACTGCCAAGGTGGAATTTTGCCCTGCCTTTGAAAAAAGCGATGCGAAATGAATATGTTAACTATTCATGCCAATTAAATATCTATGAAAGCGGATTTCATACATTGGATGTGATAAAAAGATGGCTGGAGAACAATCATGATAACTTTGCCACGCGTGAGTTACTTGAAATATTAATAGAAAAGGGTGGATTGAATAGAATAATTAAAGTTGACAAGAATACCTTATACCAGTGCGTAGCAGATATATGGCAACGCTCGATAAAAAATCAAAATTCCATTTTTGCATCACTCCAAGAACTATCGCGTAGCAATCAAACAATAAAGAACATATGTAGTATTTTTGAATTAATACAAACGAGCGTATCAAAAGAGCCTCATGAATTCTTAAATACAGTTATAAAACCATTTGGAGTATGGAAAGAAACACAGGAACGCTTACAAGAAATAACAGAATTTATTGAAGAATTATCATCCATTCGAGGAGAAACAGAAATGGCGCGTATTCTTACAATGCATAGCGCAAAGGGGATAGAAGCTGATTTTGTCTTCATCCTTGGATTAGATGAAAATGTATTTCCCTCAGACCAAGCAATGCAAAATGAAGAACAGCGAGCTGAAGCCGCACGCTTGTTGTTTGTATCAATGACGCGGGCTAAAAGAGAACTTTATCTCTTTCACGCAAGAAAGAGAGCCGCTAATATAACTTATCTGAAAAAATCATACCAATTAAAACCCTCCCCATTCGTGGAAGTCATTCCTGAAGAGTATATCGAAAAACGATATATAAGATAATGGAAAAACTACATTTGCCTAAAAACTGGCAGTCAGTGGTATTGATTGATGTTCTTGAAATGTTTGAATCTGGTGGGCGTCCAAAAGGTGGTGTGAAGAATATTAAGTCCGGTATTCCGAGTATTGGCGGAGAACACCTCACCGCAGATGGTAAGTTTAATTTTGAAGGAATAAAATACATCCCTAATGAATTTTTTAATCAAATGACGAGAGGAAAAATTCGGATAGGAGATGTTCTTATAGTTAAAGACGGTGCGACAACTGGCAAGACTGCGATTGTCCGCTCAGATTTCCCTTATGAAAAGGCAGCTGTGAATGAGCACATTTTTATTGCACGACCTTTTCAAGAAATTAACAATCTCTATTTATTTTACTATTTATACTCACCCTATGGACAGGATTATGTCAAAAGGAATTTCAAAGGGACCGCACAAGGTGGCATAAATTTAACTTTTGCAGAAGAGACTTACATCCCCCTTCCTCCCCTTGCTGAGCAGAAGCGGATTGTGGAGAAGATTGAGGAGTTGTTTACAAAGTTGGACGCTGGGGTTAAGGCATTGAAGAATATTAAAGCACAACTCAAACGCTACCGCCAGGCAGTTTTGAAATATGCTTTTGAAGGAAAATTGACAGAAAAATGGAGACAGGAGCACAAAGATAAATTAGAACCCGCATCATTACTTCTTGAACGAATAAAAGAAGAACGATAAAAAGCTGGCAAATACAAAGAACCACCGCCAGTAGATACCTCTAACCCGCCCAAATTACCAGAAGGATGGATGTGGGTTGCAATCAGCGAGATCGCAGAGGTTAATCCTAAATTACCACTTTCTAATTATGAAGAAGAGATGTTGGTTTCGTTTCTACCTATGAAAGCGGTTGAAGAACTTACAGGTAGAATTGACATGTCATTGAGCAAGAAATTTGGAGAAGTCAAAAAAGGTTATACTTCTTTCATAAATGGTGATGTGATTTTTGCAAAAATAACACCTTGTATGGAAAATGGTAAAATCGCTATAGTTGATAATTTGAAAAACGGCGTAGGTTTTGGTTCTACCGAATTTCATGTAATCAGACTGGCCGGCGCAGCTATTCCAAATAAATACATTTTTTACTTTATGCTACAGGAGAAGTACAGAAAAGATGCAAAACGGAGGATGACTGGGACGGCGGGTCAATTAAGAGTCCCTGCTCGCTTTGTTGAACAATCTCTGATTCCTTTGCCGTCGACAGAGGAACAGCATGAAAGTGTCGCCGAAATTGAAAAGCGTTTTTCCGTCGCTGATGAGACCGAGAAAGTTGTTGATGAGGCGTTGAAGCAGGCGGAAAGGTTAAGGCAGAGCATTTTGAAACGGGCATTTGAGGGGAAGCTGGTGCCCCAAAATCCAAACGACGAACCAGCTGAGAAATTATTAGAACGTATCAAGGCAGAAAGGGCAAAAATGGAAACTGAAAGAAGGAATAAGACTAAACGCATTAAAAAGGATAAAAAATGTGATTGATTCTCTGTTTGTGGCAGATGGCACTACCTATGTTCATTTCGTATTTTTCTGCAATTGGAGCTTGACATTTTGCACAAAACAAGTATAATGTATGTGTAATATTTCATTTATTTAATGAATTTTGACATATAGGATATACTATGAATAGAATCGCTGGATTAGGAAAATTGGAACGAGAGAGGCTTGCCGAAGTTCTGCGGAGCACCAAAGGAACAATTTCGGTTGTTGAAGCATCACAAATCCTCCGCGTTTCGCAGGTTGATGCTGCAAAGATGCTTTCCCTGTGGGCAAAAAAGGGGTGGCTCTCAAGGGTGCGGCGTGGTATGTATGTTCCGGTGGCTCTTGAATCACGCACCGTGGCGGTTCCTCTTGAAGACCCGTGGATTATCGCCACACGGTTATTCGCTCCCTGCTACATTGGCGGCTGGTCAGCAGGAGAATACTGGGGTTTGACTGACCAGATCTACCGCACTATTGTTGTGATTACAACACAGAAACCAAGAAAACGCAATATTGTGCTCGGTTGTTCATCTTTTCTCCTGCGAACAACAACAGAAAAGTCTATGTTCGGTCTAAAGTCAGTCTGGCGAGGTGCTGTAAAGGTAGCGGTCTCTGACCCGTCACGAACAATTCTTGATATGCTCAATGACCCACGGCTTGGCGGCGGGATAAGGCCGACAGCGGATATGTTGCGCAATTATCTTAAATCGAGAGAAAAGAACCTTGATTTGCTAATAAAATATGCCCGTAAACTGGGCAATGGCGCTGTGTTCAAACGATTAGGATTTCTTCTTGAAGTATTGTCACCCGATGAAAAAGAGGCAATCGCATCCTGTCAGAAGGCATTGACTAAGGGCAATGCTGAATTAGACCCTGCGCTTGAAGGGTATGAACTGGTTACGCGCTGGAAACTCTGGGTGCCAGGAGGCTGGAGAAAGAATCTTAAAGGATAACAGAGGTGATTAATCGGCAAGAAATAATGAATTTTTCAAGAGAATTTGGACTCGGTGCAGCTGTAGTTGAAAAGGATTATGTTCTTTACTGGTTAATATCCTGCATTGCAAATCATCCAGAAATTTCTACTACATGGGTCTTTAAGGGCGGAACATGTTTGAAAAAATGTTATTTTGAGACTTATCGCTTTTCAGAAGATTTAGATTTCACCATTAAGAGGGAAGAGCATCTTAATCAGGAATATTTGATTAAAGTATTCAGGGATATTGCTGACTGGGTATATGATAACTCGGGTGTTGAGATACCTAAAGAACAAATTAGATTCGAAATATTTGCAAATCCCAGAGGTTCACTTTCAGGTGAAGGTAGAATCTACTATCGGGGACCACTGCAACAGCGGGATAACCTGCCCCGAATTAAACTGGATTTGACTTCGGATGAAATTATCGTTCTGAGAACTGCTCAGCGTGAAGTCCATCATCCTTATTCGGATAGGTTAACAGAAAAGTAGACAATTCAATGCTATTGTTTTGAAGAACTCTACGCTGAGAAAATAAGAGCGCTGGCTGAGCGTCTGCGACCGAGGGATCTCTATGATGTAATTCATATTTATCGCCGAAGCGACAGAAATTTGAGCCGGGAAAAAGTAACCGAAATCCTCAAAAAGAAATGTGATTTCAAAGGTATCGCACTGCCAACGATGGATATTCTTTCAAGCAAACCTGAATTTGAAGAACTAAAATCTGAATGGAGTAATATGCTGGCTCATCAGTTGCCAGCATTGCCACCATTTGAACAATACTGGCAGGAACTGCCCGCTATGTTTGACTGGCTTTATGGCAGGGTCAAGAAAGTGGTGCCAGCAGCCATGTCCACACTTAATATGCCGATTGATGAATCATGGGTTTTACCAGTAATGGCTCAAGCCTGGAATTTGACTGCTCCGATTGAAATTATACGTTTTGCGGCTGCAAATAGACTTTGTGTGGATTTGGCGTATGACAATAAACACCGGTTAATTGAACCTTATTCTCTGCGTAGAACCAAAGATGGAAATATTCTGTTGTATGCTGTAAAACATAACACCGGTGAACTGAGGTCATATAGAATTGACCGTATTCAAGGCGTTAATGTTACTAATATTTTGTTTACACCAAAATATACAATTGAGCTGACCGCTACTGGTTTTCTTTCAGCGCCGCCTGTTGCGAAAAAAGTGACGATTAAAGAACCGCGCGTCATCAAGCAATATGAACCCAGACATAGGAGTATCAAAAGATCTGCGTATGGACCACGATATATTTTTGAATGTCCGCTATGCCATAAACGGTTTACCAAGAAGATATTTAATGCAGCCCTTGGAAAACACAAAGATAGAAATGGGATGCAATGCTTCAGCGGAACAGGTGTCTATGTTGATACAAAATTTAGATAAAAAGAAAAAGTCTGCCTAATGGTAGGCAGGGAGATAATTATATGCCTAATGAGAGTTCATCAATAGTTCAAAGATTATGGAATTATTGTAATGTCCTGAGGGATGATGGGGTAAGTTATGGAGACTATGTTGAACAATTAACCTATCTTCTTTTCCTGAAGATGGCTGACGAGCAGACAAAGCCACCATTTAATAAGCCATCCGGTATTCCCAAAGGACTTGATTGGCAAAGCCTCTTAGAAAAAGATGGCGAGGCACTGGAAAAGCATTATCGCCATATTCTTGAAACACTGGCTAAGGAAAAGAACCTGCTCGGCGTTATCTTCAGAAAGGCGCAGAACAAGATTCAAGATCCGGCAAAACTAAAGCGACTGATTATGCTTATAAATGACGAAACCTGGGTCGGGCTTGACATAGATGTTAAAGGTGAAATCTATGAAGGATTATTGCAGAAAAATGCCGAAGACATTAAAGGTGGAGCTGGGCAGTATTTTACGCCAAGACCTTTGATAAAAGCAATAGTTGCGGTTATTAGACCTGAGCCCGGTCAGACAATCTGCGACCCTGCCTGCGGCACCGGTGGTTTTTTCCTTTCGGCACACGATTATATCACAAAGAATTATAGATTAGACAAAGACCAGAAGAAATTTCTGAAATACAATACATTCAGAGGTAAAGATATTGTTGATGGAGTTGTGCGTCTTTGCGTTATGAATATGTATTTACATGGTATTGGAGGTGAAGAAAGCCCAATTGAAGTCGGCGATTCTTTGATTTCTGACCCGGGTGAGCGGTTTGATGTAGTTATGACAAATCCGCCGTTTGGCAAAAAGAGCAGTATTACGATTGTAAATGGTGAGGGAAAAGCCGACAAAGAATCACTTATCTATGAGCGTTCGGATTTCTGGGCAACAACCTCTAATAAACAACTAAATTTTCTTCAGCACTGCAAGACCTTGCTAAAAATAAATGGTAGATGTGCGATTGTGGTGCCTGATAATGTCCTATTTGAGGGTGGCGCTGGTGAGACTGTGCGGCGCCAATTATTACAGGAATGTGATGTCCATACACTGTTGCGTTTACCTACTGGAATCTTCTATGCCCAGGGCGTTAAGGCAAATGTGCTGTTCTTTGACCGCAAACCCGCGAGCGAGAAACCATGGACAGAAAAATTATGGATATATGATTTGCGAACAAATAAGCACTTTACACTGAAGGAAAATCCTCTGCGATTTGAAGACCTGCAGGATTTTATCAAGAGCTACAATCCTGAAAATCGCTACAATCGTGAAGAAACCGAAAGATTTAGGGCGTTTTCTTATGAAGAACTCATTCAGCGAGACAAAGTGAGTCTGGATATATTCTGGCTTAAAGACGAGAGCATAGAAGATCTGGAAAACCTGCCCGACCCGGATGTCATTGCCGGCGAAATCGCCGACAATCTCGAAGACGCCTTAGAGCAGTTTAGAAGGATTTATGAGGATTTGGAGAGAAAATAGAAAAGGAGGAAAAATGAACTGGTTCAGGAAGGTTGAAGATGCTATTAGAAAAATCATAAAGGAATTTATGGAAAATCCCTATGTATTCATATACGAAGCGGATATACAGGCAAGGCTCTACTCCTTAATCGGGCAGGGAGTAAGGAATGGGGACTGGTTCATAAGGACAGCGGTAATCAATAACGATATTATGAATGTACAGACCACTCCGATTCATACCCAGCTTGCGATAAACGCTCAGAGTTCAGAAAAAGATCGAGGCAAGAGGCTTAAGCAACATCTTGATATAGGAATTTGGGATATAACAAATGAAACATTCAACCAACGTAACTATGGTGAAAAACCGATTTTGATTGGAATTGAGATCAAATACCACTGGGCAAGAATATTTAAAAGAGTTTCTGACCGTCACAAATTGATAGCCCAACATCTTGCTGACATTGATAAATTGGCGGGATTAAAAAGCAACAATCCTGATTTTGTTGGACATGCATTATGGTTCTTACCACAAATGGAAATTGCAAACTTCCCGGAACCTATGATACGCAATCTCATAAGACAGAAGATCCGCAATATAGGCGGATTATGCTCTTGGATTATATTGAATCATGAATACTTGAAAGTTGAGGAGGCTGCGGTCACCTATGAAAAATTGCATCGGTATTGAGCGTTAAATCGAAATGAGTAATAAAAAATTAAAAATAGCGCCGAATGGGTGTCTAAAACGCGGAAACAAAAAAACAGAGAAGAAGTCAACGGACAGAATGTACAAGATTCTTAGTATAATTTTTGGTGTAGCCACTTTTGCTTTTGGCACAGCAAGTGTATTGCTTACAATATATAGTATAAATCTACAGAAACGCGAATCTGAATCTAGGAGAATTTTACAACAGATAGAGAGTATATTAACTGCTTTAAGTGATACCACCACTAATCTTGATGTTCAAGATGTAGCAAAACTCATTCAAAGTGAAATTCCTAAAGACTATAAATTCTATGTTCGCTCAGTTGGTTCCATTGCAGACACAATGGAATATTACGAGAAAAAACTAAAGGAGTATGAAAAACGAATAATGAGTTCTATCCGCCCAAATCAACTTTTAACTAAAATATATCCCCGTAAAGGTTTTATTGCCGAGAAACCTATATTTTTTGAATTGCTTGGACCATCTGGTGTTATCCGCCTTACTAAGAATAAACCAGTTCATATACCGATTAAATTAAAAATCCCGTCAGAGGATATTTATTGTTTTTCTGTGCGTATATTAAGTGATAGATATCTCCTGGCTCAATATGATTATTTACCTCAGGGCGTATATAATAAACTAGAGATCATTGATATACCATCGAAGGACACATTAACTGTTGAAGTTGGTATTTTTCTCAAAACTGACACACTAAATGAGTATCCAAGATTTTTTAGAAAAGAAATAAAAGTTGTGTCTGCAGAAAATGAATAAAATAATCAAATACTATTCAAAAATGAACCTAACAAAAAAGAAAAATATCTCATTGCATGTTGCATTGCAGTTGAAATAGGAAAGAAATGCGGAGGTAGGGTCAACTACATTCTACATTAATACCATTACATCCCTGCATTCCAAATTCGCCTCCAGTGGCATTTACCTTGACAGCGATGAAATCGTCTGTATAATGTGCTGTAGGAAGATTTTATGCGAATAGGAAATGAGGTTTTGCAAATACCAGTAGGTGATGCTATTGCTACACTTGATCAAACGAATAACCAGTGGTACATTGCACATAATGTAGAATGTAGAGATTTGACCCCAAACAACGGGTATCCAGAAAAATCTCTCTAACGGGGTTGACAAACTTCAAATAATGAATATAAGCTATAATAGGAATTTTGCTACCATGAAGTTTTGGGAAAAACTAAACTATTACTTCCGTTATAGGCGGAATAAAAAGGGGGTGAAGAAATATTAAACTATTAGGGAAGGCAGTATGACAAAAGGAGGAAAAAATGAGAAGGATATTAACTATCATACTCATAACCCTTTTACCTCTTTTTACTCAAGAGTTCCTGGAAGGGGTAAGGGCAGAAGATTTGATGTTGGATAGAATCGAAGCACCATCAGTCGAGGATACCATCGGCATAAATGATTGGAGTAAATACTATTTTAATAGGAGCCGATATAGTGTAAGCCCTGATAGCAATACAAGTCTCGAATCCTCAAGTAAAGGGATCTTGATAACAGACCTGCGCACCAAAGAAGTAAGACAGATTGATAATCGCGGATTCATGCCGCAGTGGTCGCCAGCAGGGGATAAAATTGCATTCTTAAAACAAAAGGTTTTAGCAGGGCAATTCCACAAAGGTCATCAATTATATGGTGAAGATGAACTTTGGTTGTGTGAGCCAGACGGCAGCGAAAAAATAAAGTTGACTTCAGGATTAAGCGTGAATGAATATGTTTGGTCTCCTAATGGGCAACAAATAATTTTTACCTATGATAGCGTGCCAATAAGAATAGATCGACCACTCGTTTTAGGCGTGATTGACTTAGAAAGTAAAAAAATTACTGAAATAGATGTTGGCGCACCGTATACAGACCTTTCTTTTTCGGTCTCGCCAGATGGTAAGATGGTTGCTTACTGTAAACCATTAAAGTGGGAACTTATGACTGAATGGTGGGCTACAGAGGCAGAAGTATTTATTGCGAACCTCGACGGAACAGGAAAAACAAAGATTACAAAAACTGAGGCTGTAGAAGAAATGGTAAAGTGGTCTGACGACGGCAAATCGCTTATTGTAGAACAGGTGGGCCCAACCCCCTCAGATTTTTCATTTCCGAGACATGTTAAGATTGTATTAAAGAAAAAATAGGAGGCGAAATGTATACGCAATGGAAACATATCTTCCTGCTTTTAATTTGTTCATTGCTTTTGCGAGGTTCCTGGTACGATGTCTGTATCGACCCCGGACATTGTGGTGACCTTGACCCAGGTGCTCCAGGTGTTAATGGATCTGCAGAACCTGATGAGTCAGATTTTAACTTGGACATAGCCCTTGTTTGTGAGGGTGATTTAAGTAGTTTAGGATGGTCCGTCATACTCACAAGACATACCGAACATTACACTGTGAAGAAGTTGCGACCGTGGCATAAGGACGCGTGGGGTCAAATCTCTACATTCTACATTGAAAAAATAATTTGAAATTTGTGCGAGGCGGAGCCAAAGCAATCTCATCTGTTTAAGAAAGAAATGGGATTGCCACTACGCTTGCAAAAAGCAAACTCCAGGAAAATTCAAAATTATAAGTCCTACATCCAAAGAATAATCTGGATATGGATTCCTGCTTTCGCAGGAATGACAGGAGGAGGAACAGGAATGACGGGTGGTAGGAATTGCCACGCTCACTTCGTTCGCTCGCAATGACGTGTGGTAGAGATTGCCACGCCCGCCACAAAGAGTGGCGGGCTCGCAATGACAAAAAGGGGGTTATTGACGCGTGGGGTCAAATCTCTACTTCGTTCGCTCGCAATGACAAAAAGGGGTTATGACACAGGTTCTAAAGTCACTGAATCCAGATATTTCTTGGGAATGAGATTCTGAGACAAGTTCAGAATGACGGGTATGGAATAGAGATTTTGAAACAAGCGTGAAATAAATTCAGTCCATGGTTCAGAATGACTGGAGAAGAAAAATTCCAAGAACCAAATTCCAAACAATTTCGAAATACAAAATTCAAAACGAAAAAGAGGCGGCAGCCGGATTTGCACCGGCGAATAGCGGTTTTGCAGACCGCCGCCTTGCTGCTTGGCTATGCCGCCTTTAACAGAGCAGTATAACGAAAATAAGGTTAATGTCAAGAGATTGGAGCAGTTGTTTATGAAATATTGTCATACATTGCGACTGTGCGATAGTATTACTAATAACCAGAAATTCAGACAATATGGCAAAACTTCTTCTTGCAGTGGCTTTTCTATTCTATGATAGCAGTCTTTGGTATTTTTGGTTGACATAGTGAGAATTTTAATTATAATCTTTTAATGGAGCGATTTGCAATTGAAGGTGGAAAAAGGCTTATGGGCGAGGTTGTAATTTCTGGTGCCAAGAATTCGGCACTGCCGATTATTGCAGCATCACTGCTTACCGACAAAAAAGTCGTGCTTGAAAATGTCCCGGATGTAATGGATGTTCACACTATGATGGGACTTATGAAGTATCTTGGTTCGGAAATCAATTTCAGAAGAAATGCTCTTGAGATGTATACACCAAAAATCAAACGCATTGTTGCACCGTACAATATTGTGCGGAAGATGCGTGCTTCCTACTATGTGCTTGGAGCTCTGATCGGAAGGGAGAAGAAGGCAAAGGTTTCTCTTCCCGGTGGTTGTGCTATTGGTCCTCGCCCGGTTGATCTTCACTTAAAAGGCATGAAAGCACTCGGTTGCGAAATTGATATTGACCGGGGATACATTATTGCGAACTGCAAGAATTTAATGGGTAATTCCATTGACCTGCAGGGCGCAAAAGGAACTTCAGTTGGTGCCACAATCAATGTTATGCTTGCTGCATCCGGGGCAGCGGGCATTACAAGAATAAATTCTGCTGCATGCGAACCTGAGGTTGTTGATGTGGCTAATTTTTTAAGAAAGATCGGTGTAGATATCAGGGGTGCAGGAACCAGCCAGATTACAATAAGGGGTGGTTGGTGTCCGAGTGAGGTCAGATACCGGATTATTCCAGATCGGATTGAGACCGGAACATTTGCTGTGGCAGGAGCAATAACTGCTGGTAATATCAAAATCAAGAACTGCCGACCCGAGCATTTGACTGCAGTAATTGAGAAACTTCGGGAGATTGGTGCGGACATTGAGTGCAAGGAGAGTGAACTGGTTATTCGTGGCAGAAGGTGCATAAATACTACAGATGTCTTTGTGGCACCTTATCCGGGTTTTCCCACTGATATGCAGGCGCAATTCATGACATTGCTATCAATTGCCAGGGGAACAAGCACGATAAAAGAAACGATCTTTGAGAATCGGTTTATGCAGGCATTAGAACTTGCCCGTATGGGAGCAGATATTACTCTTGAAGGTGATACCGCAGTTATCAAAGGTGTTAAGAAGCTAACCGGAACATTTGTCATGGCATCAGACCTGCGCGCTTCTGCATGTCTCGTGCTTGCTGGTTTGGTTGCAAAGGGTAAAACCTATGTGCGTAGGATTTATCATCTGGATCGTGGTTATGAACATTTTGAAAGAAAACTGCGTAGTCTTGGAGCAAGGATAAAACGAGAAAAGGAATGAGAAAGAAGACACTGATTGTTAGAGTTGGTAGTGTGAATATTGGTGGTAATAACCCCGTGGTTGTCCAGTCAATGACCAAGACTAAAACATCGGATCTTAAGAAAACCGTGGCACAGATAAGGAGACTTGAAAGGGCAGGCTGTGAAATTGTTCGTATGGCAATAGTTAATAGACAGGATGCCGCGGCAATAAGAGAGATCAAGAAAAGCGTAAGGGTCCCACTTGTTGCTGATATACATTTTGATTATCGGCTTGCGCTTTCAGCCATTGAAAATGGTATTGACAAAGTGCGCATAAATCCGGGTAATATTGGTGATGAGTGGAAGGTTGCTGAGGTTATTAAGTGCGCAAAACAAAAGGATATTCCTATCAGGATTGGTATAAACACAGGTTCTCTGCCTGTGCCAATTCTACGAAAATACAAGCATCCAAATCCTGACGCAGTAATTGAGACCTTGAAAAGCACACTTGAGATTTTTTACAAACACAGTTTCAAGAATATTGTTATTTCGGCAAAGTGTGCTGGTGTTTTAGAGACGATTGCTGTTTATGAGAGAATCTCAGAGTATTGCGATTTTCCCTTGCATCTTGGTATTACTGAAGCGGGTCTTTTGTTCCAGGGTAGTATCCGCAGTGCAGTTGGTCTGGGCGTGCTACTTCACCGGGGCATTGGTGATACAATAAGAGTGTCTCTGGCATCAGACCCTGTAAATGAGGTGATCGCTGGTTATGAAATTTTGAGCTCGCTCAATCTCAGGACTCATGGTCCAAAATTAATTGTCTGTCCGACCTGCGGAAGATGTGAAGTTGACCTTTGGAAAATCGCAAATCTTGTGGAGAAGCGGATCAACGGGTTGAAAAGACCCTTGAAGATTGCAGTCATGGGTTGTGTAGTAAATGGTCCGGGCGAAGCAAGAGAGGCAGATTTCGGTATTGCCTGCGGCAAGAAAATCGGTGCAATCTTTGTTCGGGGCAAGGAAGTCAAGAGAGTCCCCGAACAAAAACTGGTTGATACATTGTTTGAGGTGATCTATGAGAACATTGATAATTGATTGTTATTTGCCTAATTCACCGCAGATTGAACATCTGTATAAAGTAATCAGTGATATTACAACAGATATCGTTGAAATAAGAGATTCCTCAACCATTGGGGTGCAGGAAGATGTCCGATTGTATAACGCGATTATTATATCAGGTTCGCAGAGAAAACTTGCGGAGATCGGCACTTTTGAGCTTTATGCTAATGTTGCAGAATTGATCAAACACTGCGAAAAACCCATCCTGGGTATCTGTTTTGGACATCAGCTTATCACCATGGCATTCTATGAGGATGTTGTTGCTATGGGGCAGAAGGTAGAGGGTTATTATATGATTAAACGTGTTGACCACGATGAACTTTTTGAAGGACTTGCCGAAAAGATTCTTGTGATGGAATCGCATGAGGAAATGGCAGTCAATGTGCCGTATGAGTTCATAAAACTTGCCGAGTCACCCAATTGCTCCATTGAGGCAATAAAGCATAGAACACTACCGATTTATGGCGTGCAATTCCATCCCGAGAGGTATGACGACAGGCACCCGGCTGGGGGAATTATTCTTGAGAATTTCTTTAGAATTGCCAGCTGGTTCATAAAGTAGTCTGAGCCAACCGTGTTTCTTTTCACCATGCGCAACTGGTTGTTTATTTTTAGTTCGCTCCTCTTTCATAGAGGAAAAGAAAAATAGATTAAAAGGAGATTTAGAAAATGAAAAAAGATCTGGATTATTTAATGAAGCAGAACCGCATCAAGGCAATCATAGCAAGGGGCAGCGCAAATAGTGATCCGATTATGTATTATCTCTTTAATGGCGTAAATGTCGGTGGTTGGTATGTTAAGAAATACAGAAAACCTGCATACATAATCCATTCAACTATCGAGCGCGAAGAAGCGGCAAAGACTGGATTGAAGAGAATTGATATCGGTAACTACAATGTTAGTAAGATTTTCGAAAAATACAAAGATCGGCTCAAGGCAAATGCAGTATTTTTCAAAGAAATACTTGATGATTTCGGGATAAAAGGTCGTATTGCAGTATATGGAAATTTGCCCATGAGTTTTGGCTACCATCTGTTAAGGGAATTGTGCAGTTTCAATAAGCAGATTAAAATACTTTGTGAATCGGAAAAGAATATTATTATGGCGGCGCGTGCGACAAAGGATGAGTCTGAGATAACAAGGATTAGAAGGGTAAGAGACGGAGTTGTGAATGCTTTTGGCAAGACTATCCAATGGGTAACACAGATGAAAGTGCACAAAGGCGCAGTTTGCAAAGAAAAGAACAGGAGATTACTGATAAGTGACCTGAAGAGATATTTGTCTAATGAGCTTTTCAGAAGAGGTTTTGTCAATTCAGGCGGTTTGATTGTTGCTCAGGCAAGGGATGCAGGTGTTCCGCATAACTCTGGTAAAGACAATCAACCAGTCGAACTTGGTAAGACCATAGTATTTGATATTTTCCCCCAGGAAATTGGTGGTGGTTATTATTTTGATTTTACAAGAACAGTTTGCTTTGGTTTTGCGCCACCAGAGATCAAAGAGCATTATAAACAGGTCAAAGAGGCACAGGATATTGCTTTTGAGAGTTTGCGAATTGGTACGGCAACACGGGCAATTGAGAAAAAGGTTTGCCAATACTTTGACGAGCACAAGCACCCAACTCTTCTGAAATTCCCCCAGGCCAAATCAGGCTATTGCCATTCACTTGGACATGGTATCGGGCTCAATGTTCACGAAAGTCCGAGTTTTGGGTTGCTCAAAACGAACAAAGATAGGCTGGAAAAGGGAATGGTGTTTACCGTAGAACCTGGAGTCTATTATCCAGAAAAGGGATATGGGATACGGCTTGAAGATGTGATTTATATGGACAAAAACGGCAAGCCAGTCAATTTGACCAAATATCCACGCAATCTCGTTGTTGAACTATAAACGCGAGGTCTTGACCAAACAGTCTTTTTGGCTATAATAAACCATTGGTCGTAATCTTTTGTCTAATAAAATAGATCATCTTTCCCCTCCCGGTCGTGGCCCTCGGGCCGCGGCCGGAGGGGTTTTTTATTGTTGGAAAAAAAGAACCTTTAGTCAGGCATAACTACTGGATTTCGGTAGATTTCAGAGAGAATACTCAGATCGCGTGCTATTAGGTAAAGACATACTTGAGAGCGTTCAATTTGATGCCGTTAATATGATAATTAATGTAGTCTTCAAGTAGTCTTTTCATTTCCCTGGTGATTTCAGGATTGTTGATTTCGTCTCTCACAAGTGCAGTAGGTTCTTTGATCAGTTCAACTGTTTTTCTATGTAGTTTTATCGCAGTAGTGTCAAAATGGTCTTCGCAAACTACACCGCCTGCTGATATGCTGAAATAGAGGAAGTTGTTGTTTAGACCTGATCTGTGGCATTTAATGCAATCCTTCAAATACGGCTCTAAACCTGCAAACCTTAATCCCTTAAAAAGACATACGAGCGTATACAAACCTATTGATATTTCTTCACATTTCCCTATGTTTCTGATAAAAAACAGCATGAATTCATAGATTGCTGTGTCTTTTGTTTCAGGCGGCTGGGTTTTTTCAATAAATTCGCCCATCACCTCGCAGGCAGCAAATTTAATATGTGAACTCCTTATTTCGTCAAAATCTTCTACAATACTTGCGTCTGAAAGAGTATAGGTTTCTTTGAATTCCCTTTTATAGAAAATGATCTCGCTATGATTGAGAGGCTCAAGGGTTCCGCATAGTCTGCTCTTAGGTCTGCGTACGCCTTTGGCAAGAAGACTCAATTTACCATAATCTCGTGTGAACACAGAGCAGTAGATACTTGATTCCTTAAACTGCCTGACTTTGAGAATTATACCTCTGGTCTTAAGGATATTAGGCACTTTAATCCTTAAAGTAATTTGTTAACCAAAGCCGCTTTTATTCAAATTTAATATGGAGTTCTTTGAGTTGTTCAGGTTCAACAACATCAGGAATGTTTTCAAGCAGACCCTGTGCCTGTGTCGTCTTTGGAAAGGCTATTACATCTCTGATTGATTTTACTCCAGCAAGCAACATTACAATCCTCTCAATACCCGGGGCAATGCCGCCGTGGGGTGGTGCTCCATAGTCAAGCGCTTCAAGAAGCAGGCCGAATTTTTCTGATGCTGTCTTCTTGTCTACACCGAGGATATCAAAGATCTTTTCCTGCAGATCACGGCTGTGGTTTCTAATGCTGCCCGAGGCAAGTTCATTGCCGTTGAGCACGAGATCATATTGCCGTCCTTTCACACGCAAAGGTTCAGTATCAAGATATTTCAGGTCTTCTGGTTTGGGCTGAGTGAAAGGATGATGGCAGGGATTCAGTCTGCCAGTTTTCTCGTCTAGTTCAAACAATGGGAAATCGTATATCCACAGGAATTTGAAATCATTACCGCGCAATTGTAAATCGTCAGCAATGCGGTTTCTCAATTCGCCCAGAAAAGGGAAGATGCTGTCATCTGCTGCAGCAAGCAAGAGCAAGTCACCGTCCTTGATGCCGATTTTCTGAACCGTCTCTTCGCTGACATACTTCGCCATACTGCCGCTCAGACCACGATCTTTTTTGATCCAGTATATGCCACCTATGCCTTTTTTCTTTGCTTCTTCGTGAAATTCTTCAAGTTTCTTTCGTGAAATTGTTTTGCAGTTCTCAACGAGCAGACCCCTGATATATTCCTTTCCGGCAAATGGTGGAAATTGGGAATCGGCAAAGTGTTGTTTGAAGTCAGTGATCTCCATACCAAAACTCATATCTGGCTTGTCTGTTCCAAAACGTTTGATTGCCTGTTCAAATGTGAGCCTCGGAAAAGGGATTTCCAGATCTCTACCTAATACTTTCTTGAATATGTGCTGGAACATACCTTCAATCAAACAGTATATGTCTTCTTCGCTTACAAAGGACATTTCAAGGTCAAGCTGGGTGAATTCAGGCTGGCGGTCGTGTCTGGGATCTTCGTCACGCATACACCGCGCAATCTGATAGTATCTTTCAATACCTGCAACCATAAGTAGTTGTTTATACATTTGCGGGGATTGGGCAAGGGCATAAAATTTGCCAGGATATAGACGTGAGGGAACCAGATAATCTCGTGCTCCTTCGGGCATACTCCTTGTTAGAATCGGCGTTTCGATTTCAATGAAATCCCTGTCATTGAGATATTCGCGTATTGCTGTCACAATCTTATGACGAAAAACGATAATGTTCTGCATGGTCAGTCTTCTGAGGTCAAGGTAACGGTATTTTAGCCGTAGCTCCTCGTTTGCTTTTAGATCTTCATCAACTACAAATGGCGGTACTTTTGATTTTGAAAGCACGACAAGTTCTTGCACAACAAGTTCAATCTCTCCGGTGGGTATTTCAGGATTCTGCTGGTTCGCAGGTCTTTCTCTTATTTCACCTTTGACATGTATGCAGTCCTGCAAACCAAGGTCTGTTACACCGGGAACTTTTTGAGGATCAATCACAAGCTGTAGTATACCAGTACGGTCCTTCAGGTCAATGAATACCAAACCGCCAAGATTCCTGACTCTAAAGATCCAGCCCGCAATCTCAATCTCTTTTTTTAGAAAGTTCTTATTGATGTCAGCATTGAAGAATAACTTGATTATACCTCCTTCAGCCGTACTCCTCACTTATTGTTCTTTTCATCTCGTTTTGACTCACCTTCGATCACAATCCTTGACAGGTCAGCAAACTTCAGAAACAGTGTGTGGATATAATGGACGAGTGCAAGCCGGTTTTTCTGCAAAGCCTTGTCTTCGCACATGACAAGAACTTTATCAAAAAAGGTATCTATTTCCTTGCGCAAACTCAACAATAGCCTCAGGACTTCAAGATATTCTTTTGTAGTGAGAAGCGGCGCCATTTTTTCTTCAATTTCCTTACCACGGTCAAGAAGCTTTCTTTCTTCTTCTGTTTTTAGCAGATTGATATCAATCTGTCCAGGATTGTTGATGTTTTTCAGAATATTGCGTACGCGCTTCTGTCCGATTACCAACTGAACAAAATCCTGTTTGTCTCTGAAGGTCTTCAATGCTTCACAGCGGCGACGCATATCATGGATATTCAGGTCAGTATCACAAATCACCGCATCAACCTCATCATATCTGTATCCCAGGTCAATCAGGTACCGCTCGGCTCTTTCTAAAAGGAAATCTCGGATGAGGTTTTTGGAGGTTTCATTATTATATAATTTCAGATGATTCTGGACCAGAGAAAGAAGTCCAATATCAAGATTATGTAAATCAAGAATACTGAATATTGCGTAGGCATTACGTCGAACACCAAGTGGATCATTTGAACCAGTTGGTTTCTGACCGACAAGAAATGCACCAACAACATTGTCAATTTTGTCAATAATTGATAAGACCGCGCCTTCTTTTGTTTTGGGTAGTTTGTCGCCACTATAGGCAGGCAGATAGTGCTCTCTTATTGCAATTGCTACTCCTTCGCTTTCTCCTGCGGCACGGGCATAATAATATCCCATAATACCTTGTAATGAAGTGAATTCTTTCTCACGAACCATATTTGAAAAAAGGTCTGCTTTACAGAGTTCTGCGGCTCTTTTCAACACTTCCATATTTAGTTCGGTTATTGTTTCGAATTTCTTAACTGCCTTTGAAAGCCGAACCGACTTATCGTAGACTGTGCCCAGACCCTCAAGCCACACCATATCTTTTGTTGCTTCTAACATCTTTGAGATGCCTTGTTTCACATCATTGTTATAGTAGAAGAGGGCGTCCTGTAACCGTGCTTTCAGAACCTGAGTATAACCTCGTGCAACATTGTCCTCTGCCTTTCTTCTACCACTAAATATGCATATGAATTTGTTTGTTCCTTTTACCCATATAAGATTGCCCAGTGTCTTTAGTGTTGTTTTTAGTATTTCTTCCGGCAACTTCAGGAATTCGGAATCAAATTCTCCGCTTGCTACATCAGGGTATTCAACAATGCAGTTTATCTGTTCAAGAATATCTTCATCATATACCGGTTCGCCTTTCAATGATTTTGCCCTTTCACTAATCCGATTCTTTATTATCTTGCGTCGCTCATTGGGATCGACCACTACGCCACCATGTCTTAAGAAGTTGATGTATTCTCGGGGTTTTTCCATCCGAATAGGTTCGAAAGAGAAGTGATAATTAGGCATACTATACCGTTCAGCTTCTAATCCTGCGTAATTGAACCGCAATGGCTTCCTGTCAAGCAAACCGACAATCCATCTAATCGGTCTGGGAAATCTTACCTTTTCCTCATTCCAGACCATTGTTTTAGGAAACTCCAGGCTGGCAATTATCTTTGGGATTTCGTAGTACAATATGTCTTCGGTGTTCTTCGCTGGTATTTGTTTTGTTGCAGTGACATATTCACCTTTTTTTGTTTTGGCGATTTTTATGTCAGCCAGTTGTAGATTATGGGCTTTCTGGAATCCCAGCAACATCTTAGTTGGTTTACCAGACTCATCGTAGGCAAGTTTTTTCGGTGGTCCCTGAACTTCAGCCGTCTGTGCTTTCTGTTTGCGTGCGACACCCAGAACGAGCACACCAATTCGTCTGCTTGTGTATATTTTGCGCATTGTTCTGTAAAAAATTCTTTCGTTCTTGAATAGTGTTTCGACTCGTTCTGCAAAATCAGTTGCCGCTTTGCTGAGATAGGATGGCGGAAAATCTTCAAAGCCAATTTCCAGAAGAAAGTCAATCATTCTTTTCCTGTTTTTCTCAGATGAAGCATTGCCGCTTCAGAGGTGAGTGCCCTAACGCGTGCGATCATTTTTGCCCTTTCGGAAACACTTATCGCACCGCGCGCTTCAATGAGATTAAAAATATGGGAGCATTTGACTGCATAGTCGTAGCCCGGCAGAATCAAATTCTTTTTGAAAAGATTCTTTGCTTCACTTTCAAATTCATTGAATAGCAAAATCAACCTTTCGGGATTTGATTCTTCAAAGTTATAACGGGAGAATTCTTTTTCGTTTTCTCGATATATATCTCCCCAGGTAACCTTTTCATTCCATTTTAGATCAAAAATAGACGATACACCTTGGATACTCATGCAAATTCTTTCCAGTCCATAGGTAATTTCCACCGGAATTATATCCAGGTCAATTCCTCCTGATTGTTGAAAATATGTGAACTGTGTTATTTCAAGACCGTCAAGCCAGACCTCCCAGCCGATGCCCCAAGCACCGAGTGTTGGACTTTCCCAATCATCTTCAATGAATTTGACTTCATGTTCCTTAAGTTTGAAGCCAATTGACTCAAGTGATTCAAGGTATATTCGTTGAATATCGACCGGGGCTGGTTTCATTATGACCTGGAACTGATAATATTGCTGAACACGGTTGGGATTTTCTGCATACCTACCGTCCCTTGGTCTTCGGCAGGTTTCAACATAGGCAACATTCCATGGTTGTTTGCCCAGAATACCAAGAAAAGTAGCCGGGTTGAATGTGCCAGCGCCAACTTCGGAGTTATATGGTTCGAGGATCAAGCAGCCATTTTTCTGCCAGTATTTTTTCAGATCCAATATGAGATTTTCAAAGGTCGTTATTTTGCGGGTTGTCATAATCCCAATTCATTACTGATTCTTTTCATGCCATCAAGGCAGATCTGAATAAACTGTTCTATATCCATACCGATATTCTTGCACGATGAGATCTGCTCACGGTTTGCTCCTGCTGCAAAGCGCTTTTCTTTGAACCTTCTGATGATAAAGTCTGTATTGAGAGATTGCAGTTTTTTGTCCGGATGCATAAGAGCTGACGCTACTATGAGACCGGTTAGGGGGTCAGCGGCAAAAAGTGCCCAGTCCAATCTTGATTTTGGTGCAAAATGGCCGGCGTGGACCTTTATTGCATAGATCACTTCTGGTAGCAGACCTTCTTTCTCAAGGATCTCGGCACCAACAATACCATGCCGTGCAGGGTCATTAAGGGTTTCTTCATAGTCGATATCATGTAGTAAACCCGCAATACCCCAGATGTCTTCATTTTCACCAAAATGGCGTGCTAATTCCCTTAGACAGGCTTCTGCTGCAAGACAGTGCTTGATGAGATTCTTGTTCTGCATTCTCTGTTTTAGTAGAGACAGCGCTTCTTCTCGGTTCATAAGTATTCAATTATCTATATTTTGCAAAAAAAGTCAAGAGTGTAATTCACGGGAATAAATAGCCCACTTCTGAGAGACAAAACAATTCAGGGCAATTACAGACGATAGAGGACGGACAGAAACAAGGCAATTGATGGCAATTAAAGGCAATAAAGGGCAAATAAGGCAAATTGGGCAAATCAGGGCAATTGAAGGCGGATTATCAGGGAATATCAAGGGTGAGTTTCGTAGGGCAAAGCTTTCTTCATGAACCAATAGTTCTTTCAGAACAGGTTAGCCTTGCTTGCCCTAAATTTTTTGGTTGGAATTTGGAATTTAATGCGTGATTTGCGGCTCTGTCTAACATGGCGTGTGGCGGATTAGGGGTTACCCTGTATATTCTGGGAATCCATAAGATTATTTATGATTTAAATCGGTGGGTTGACATTCGTCAGTTTTTGTGTATAATAATGCATGAAGCGAACTTATCAGCCAAGTCGGAGAAAGAGAAAAAAGACCCACGGGTTCCGGGCACGAATGAAGACAAAGAATGGCAGAAAGGTGCTCAGCAGAAGAAGAAAAAAGGGTCGTAAACGTTTGGTTGTTTGAGAAAAGAATTGCCCGTTAACAAGGGTCTGTATTGTTTGCACAAAAAGGAGATAATTCGCAACAAGAAGCAAATAAGAGAACTCTTTAGTTCTGGCAAGAGATTTTTGTGCAATGATTTGGTGATAATCTACAAACCCATCAGTGTCTCAGCTGTTGGTTTTTTTGCCTCCGGGAGAATCAGGAGTGCAGTTAAGCGGAACCGGACCAAGAGGTTATTAAGGGAGGCATATCGAATGAATAAGGAGATTTTCAAGGGGTTGCAGGTGATTTTTTATTGCAAGGGCACAATTGACTCCCCCACTGCTCTGCGCTGTATTGAAGCTTTCAATAAGGAGCGGTCGCATGGATAAATCAGCCAGCCATCGTGCACATCATGCGAAATATTTCATTAGCTTGCTGACTGTGCTAATCAGAGCATATCAACATAGCCTTGGTCTTGTTCTGCCAAACGCCTGTCGTTTTACACCCACCTGCTCAGAATATGCAATTGATGCCCTGAGCCATTTTGGACTGCTGAAGGGTGGTTTGATGAGTATCCTGCGTATACTAAGATGTAACCCATTTTTTTCAGGCGGATATGATCCTGTGAAGTGTGTAGAAGATATTGAAAGGACTTATGAACATGCAGAATGACCAAAAACGTACCATTTTTGCTTTCTTGCTCATAATTGTGATCCTGGTTTTATGGAGCTTTGTGGCGAAGCCTGCAGGCAAGAAACCGGTTGCTGAAAAACCAACGGTACCAGGCGATACGATGATGATGTCACCGAACACAGTGGAGCCTGTGCAGATAATATCTGATACAATTGTGATTGAGCGAGATTATTATCGTATTGTGTTTACGACAGTTGGCGCTGGCATCAGGAGTTTCTACATTAAGGATTTTGATGTTGATATTGTGCCCGAGAATGGAATGCTTTTCCTGACAGGAATTTTTGATTCTTTTCCCACTTTCAAGTATGAGTTGTATGATGATTCACTCGTTTTCTTCCACGAAGCTGACGGCAGAAGATTCATTAAAATCTACCGATTCAATGAAGAATGCGGCTTTGCGCTTCAGGTTATCAATCCCGAAGCGATTGATCATACCCTGAGTTTGAAATCGGGCATCAGGGTTACTGAGAAGAAAAATCAGGCAGATGATCTCAGACATTTCAATGTCTATCTCATGGCAGGCAAATTCAGCAGTATAGCCAAAGAAATAAAGGACAAGTATGTTTACAAAGGTGATTGGAAATGGCTTGCTCTGAGAAATAAGTATTTCGTGTTGATTGTTAACAATCTTGCTCAAATAGGTTATTCAGAATTTTTTAAACTCTCCAAATTTCTGGATAAAGAAGTTTTAGAACATGCATACCTGGGATGTATGGGTGGTGGCAACACAAACCGTTATGGGGTTATAATCCATTCTGATTCCTCACTGAATGTATCGGTTCTACTTTTGCCGATAATTTATGCTGAACTCTCAAAATACGATCAGGGATACGAGCAGATCGAGAGTGGCGGTCTGTGGGGTCCGATTGCTCGTTTAATCATCTTAGTGCTGAATTTCTTCTATTCGCTTTTCAGAAACTATGGTGTTGCTATCATTATTTTTGCCTTTTTATTCAAGGTAATTTTCTTCCCCTTATCCCGGCAGATGCTTATCTCCCAGCAAAAGATGCAGTTACTCCAGCCAGAACTGAAGAAAATACAGGAAAAGCACAAAAATGATCCGCAAGCCCTGAATCGGGAAATGATGCATCTTTACAAGGTATACAAAGTCAATCCATTTTCCGGGTGTCTACCTTTGTTGATTCAGTTTCCAATATTTATCGCCCTCTATCAGGTACTTTCTACTTCTTTTGAGTTCCGCGGTGCGCCATTTGTGTGGTGGATAACCGATTTGTCTATTAAGGATCCATATTATGTCTTGCCAGTAAGTATGGGTGTACTGATGTTGGTGCAGTCTTTGATGACGACCGTGGACCCGAGACAGAGATTCATGGTGATTATGATGCCGCTCGTAATGATCTTTGTTTTTCTTAATTTTCCGTCAGGGCTGCAACTTTACTGGTTCACATATAATATTTTGTCAATTCTTGAACAACTTTTGATAAAGAAGAAGATTCTGCGTTAGTTTTAGCATTCACCGTCCGGTTGACGGGAATATACAGTAAATTATTGAGAAAAGAAGAGGAGGTATAAATGAAGACGATTGAGGCAAGTGGTAAAGACCTGAATGAAGCGATCGCTCAAGGGATAAAAACATTGGGGGTTATCCAGGATGAGATAACCTATGAGATTCTTTCTCAGAGTGAAACAGAGACCAAGGTCAAATTAACAATAAAAGAGCCTCGTCAATACCTGCAGACTATAACTAATTATATCCTCACTAACATGGGATTTAAGGTTGGCATTGTCGTGAACAAAGACGATCAAGGATTTGCCATCAATATCAGGACAAGGCATGCTGATTCATTGCTTATTGGTAAGAACGGTGAGAACCTTTGGGCTTTGCAATACCTGATATCCAGAATTGCAAAGAGGCATTATTCTAACATCAAGATTCTTGTCGATGTCAATGGCTACCGTCAGCACAGAAATAATTTTCTACGAAAAAAGGCAGAGGCAATTGCTCGGATTGTATTGCAAACAGGCAGGGAAATGGCACTGGATCCCATGACTCCACGAGAAGAGCGGATTGTTGCCAACAAGATAAATGAATTGAAGGGTGTAAAAATCTATTCAATTGGCCGGGGCAGTAACCGAACTGTCATAATTGCGCCGTCCGGAGAAGACAAAGAGTAAGCATTGGATGATACCATAGTTGCTTGTGCCACGCCCGCAGGTTATTCAAGCATTGCCGTAATCAGGCTCAGCGGTGTTAAGGCTGTAGAACTCTTGAAAAGGATTTTTGTTTCCGCGCAGAATATTTCAGTGTTCCAATCGGGCCACGCCTACTTTGGAAAGGTGATTGACCCTTCAAATCAGGATACTATTGATTACGTCCTTGTCAGTGTCTTTTTCGCGCCCAATTCTTACACGGGTGAAGATGTTGTGGAAATTTCCTGCCATGGCAATCCGTTGATTGTTGAAAATATTATGAATATCCTGCTTTCCTTCGGTATAAGAATAGCACAACCCGGTGAATTCACCAAACGAGCGTTTTTGAATAATAAAATGGATTTGATACAGGTTGAAGCAGTCCTGGATACAATATATGCCCAGTGTGATACAACGAGGAGGCTTGCAATATATCAACTTGAGGGTAAATTGTCGGCTTTCCTCAATGAGCTGAAAGAAAGTCTTGTATCACTTCTTACAGGGATTGATGCGGAGATTGATTTTCCCGAAGAAGAAGAAACAAAATATGACAAACATCAATTTGATTCAGAAATTGGGAGGATGCTTGCTCAAATCAATGTCTTGCTGAAAGGGGCAGAACAGGGGATAAGGTTAAAACAGGGTTACCGAGTTGTTATTGCTGGCCGACCTAATGTTGGAAAATCAACGCTCTTTAATCGGCTCCTTGGTTATGGCCGTGCAATAGTTCATGAGGAACCGGGCACGACAAGGGATTATATTGAAGAACCAATTGAAATTGAGGGGATACTTGTGCGATTAATAGATACTGCCGGGGTGTTTTTGAATGGTTGTGGACCAGATGACATCGCGAGTCAGCGGAGCGAAGAGTTGTTTAGAACTGCTGATTTGATTCTGATGGTTTTTGACGGAGCTGAGCCAATGAATGAGCAGGATACCTATCTCTATAATCTCATGAAAGATCTAAACAAGATTTATGTCATCAACAAGATTGATCTTAACATTGCCTTGAAGACAAGCGAAATATTGGGTGATGCAATAAAAATCTCAGCCCGAAATGGTGAGAATATTGAGGCGTTGAAGAAAGCCATCAAAGGAAATCTTTTCCCTCGGAGATGTGAAGAAAATCTTCTGATTACAAGGAACCGTCATATTGAGGCACTTAAAGACATTGAAAAATGTCTGACCAACGCACAAACAAACCAGCAACTTGAAACGATCGCATTTGAACTGCACCATGCCCTGGATGTTATTGGTGTGCTTACGGGAAAGGTTGTACGTGAAGATATTCTCAAACGAATTTTTGAGGAATTTTGCATTGGCAAATAGTCAATGTTTGATAATTGTTGAGCCCGGTTTTATACTCAGTTCCCAAAGTTGATTTAACAAAAATGTGTCAAGCTTTGCAGTGGAAAAAATAAGTAAATGGTAAATTTGTTTTTTGTCCCTCAGTGTGTTGAATAGGTCCTTATAATACACTGGTGCGTCAATAAACTCAATTGAATCTCTTGATTCTGCTTTTGACAAAAGCAGATTATGATTTTTCTGAAGATCCTCGAATATTGATGCATAGATAAGCAATATCTTCTGTTGATTTCTGAAGAGATTTTCTTCGGTTTTGAGTATTGCCGAATTTTTCAGAAACGCGGTCTTTGATAGGTGCTTCAGCAGCCGGGTTTCTGGCAGTAGAATATTGCCACTGAGGTAGAATAAGACATTGGGCGGAGTAATTGCGACGGTATAGGTGATACTGTGTGCTTTACGTTGTGCTTCAGCCTCCTCAGCAATCATCAGTGGTATTTTTGAGCGGTAAAGGATCGTATTGTGACCGAGAATGATGCCTGTAAGAAATACTGCACACACCAAATAATATCGCAGTTTCTTATAGCTGTGTAGTGTCCCTGCAGCAAAGAGGGATAGCAATGGCACCAGAGGATAGCCGAGTCGAAAATAAGGGTAATAGAAGCCGAGGATAAAAAAGAAAACTGCGATTACTACAAGCACGAAGTAGTCGGTCTTATCTCTTATTCGGTGCAAGATGGCCAGAAAGAATGCCAGCGGCGCAAAACGTATTAGATAATACAAAAATTTCAGATGGTTAATGCCCAGTAAACCGGCATGACGCTGGGTAATGCCCTGCATCGTCACAATTTTGAAAAAAAGCAAATAGTAAGGGAGGAGAGCCAGGAGCGGGAGCACGATTGTGAATAACAGCCAGTATCCAATGAATTTCTTACGTCGGGCAATACTGATAAATATGATGATCAGAAATAGGACTGGACCGCTGTACTTCGTGTAGCATGCGCATAGAGTGAGTATACCGCAAACAAGATAATGGAGAATACGTTCTGTCTCAAATCCCAGATAACAAAAGTAGATAGACGAGACAAAGAAAAAGAGAAAGGTTGCATCACTCAAGCCTGATCTTGAAAAGAAAAGAAAATATTCAGTGGCGATGAATATTACTACTGCAAATATGCCGACATTTTCATTATAAAGTTTCCTTCCGAGGAGGAAAATAAAATATAGTGTCAATGCAGAAAAAACGATGGACACCAGAGATAACATCCACGCCTGTGCTGATAGTATTTTGAAGATCAGGGCAATAATCATTTGAAAAAGAGGCGGCGTCTGAAAGTTGAACGGCTTGCCCTGCTGACCCATGCTTGCCAGCCACTTTGCCTGGAGCGCAAAAGCACCTTCGTCCCAGTCAATCAGCACAGTGTTTTTCAGGTCAAGTACCCAGATAATAACAAAGACCAGCACAATAAAATGGATAAGATACGATCTTTTCATCTAATGCGGTGTTACAATAAGTATTCCTAAACTGCCTGTTTAGTGATTTGCTTCAGGCTTAAAACACCTACTCCTCGCGCCAGAATAGTATCCTGCCACAATTCGGACAGGTTACAATCTCGTTGCTTTTGGTCATCATTTGTGTGGGCAGTTGTTGAAAACAGCCGAAGCAAAATTCATTCTTGACTTCAGCGATGGCGAAAGGATACCGTTTCTTGATCCTTTCGTAGGTTTCAGCATACTCTTTGGGAATTTCTTTAAGCAAACTTGCCCTTTCTTTCTTTAAACTGATCAACCCAACTTCCTCATCAATCTTGAAGCCCATTTTCTTATCAATTTCCTTATCTATTATCAGGTTATCAAGATCAAAAAGCCTCTTAAGTAGGCGCATGATGTCTATTTGTTTTGACATAATCACCTCTTTTTTGTTAGGTTCTTTTCTATGTCGTTTATCAATGCTATGAATTCGTCAGGCGTCTGGGATTTGTTTATCAAGTTGCCCTTGGTTATTTCCTTTGATATCTGAACGATTTTCCCTAATGTTATCAGATATTGGTTTCCCGGGTCCTGGGGTGGTGCAATAATTAGAAAGAAGAGCGAGACTGGTTTTTTATCAATTGCATTGAAATTTATTGGTTTCACCACTCTGCCAATAGCAATTTCCAGTTTGCTAACAGCGAGTGACCGGCAATGGGGAATGGCGATGCCCTTGCCAATTCCTGTTGAACCCAATTCTTCTCTCTTAAGCAAGGTTGAATAAATTAACTCGGCATCAGTCTTGCTCTTTATCATATACACCAGATCTTTTAAAACATCTTCCTTTTTTGTTGATTTCAACTCAAGGTTTATTCTTTCTCTCGACAAAAGACTTGCAAGATTCATATAGCCTCCTTTACATTCTTTCCGGGCAGGAACAGCCAAGCAATTCCATCCCCGTTCTTAGCGTGCGGGCAGTTCGGGAAATAAGGAATATGCGCTGCTTTGTCAGAGCAATATTCTCACTTACAACCCGATGCCTCTGATAGAAGTGATGAAACATCCGTGCCAGTTCAATGAGATAGTAGGTAATCATAAATGGTTCAAAACTTCTTGCTGCATCTTCAACCACTTCTTCAAATCGCAGCACGTATTTCATCAGGTCTAATTCCTCTTTTTCTTTTATCAGGGTTAGTGCTGCATTCGTATGGTCTAACTGAATGCCCTGTTCTTCAGCATATCTTATTATGCTCATAATCCGGGCATAGGCATACTGGACATAATAGACAGGATTTTCCTCTGATACAGTACGCGCAAGATCAAGATCAAAGTCAAGATGCTGGGAACTTGAACGCATTAGGAAAAAGAAGCGTACTACATCAACGGGAAGTTCCGCAATCAGTTCTTCTAAAGTTATGAAGGTACCTGATCTTTTTGACATTGAAACATAAACGCCGTCTTTCTTGAGTTTGACCTCCTGTACAATAATTATTTTGAGGATGTTTTCTGGATAACCAAGTGCGGTTAGCCCTGCATGTAGACTGCTGACTTGGCCAAGATGGTCAGGTCCAAGTATGGTAATCAAACGTTCGTAATTTCTTTCGATCTTATTCAAGTGATAAGCAATATCAGGCAGGAGATAAGTATACCTGTCGTCCTTTGTAATTATTACACGATCACGATTATCACCAAAATTAGTTGTCTTCAGATAGCGGGCATTATCCTGTTCAAAAATCAGACCTTTTTGTTCGAAAAAAGCCAACACCCTTGAAACATAACCCCTATTGCGGATTTCTGATTCGCGCACCCAATTTTTGAAGGTGACACGAAAATTTTCCAGCATTGATTGATGTTCGTTGATGAAATGACACACCGCATCATTCTTGATTTTATCAATATCCAAGTTCTTTTCAGCAACATATCTCTGAGCAAGGGGTATTAGATACTCACCGTGATAACCATCCTCGGGGATTGCATAATCTTTACCTTGAATCTGATAAATTCTTTGTCTGATACTTTCAGCAAGAAGTTCTGTCTGTCTACCTGAATCATTTATGTAGTATTCCGCATCGGCATTGAATCCCACATAATTCAATAGTCTAACCAGTGAACTCCCGAATGCAGCAGCACGTCCGCTCACAATATTTATCGGGCCTGTTGGATTGGCACTTACAAATTCTACATTTATCCTCAGCCCGGCACCGAAAGTGCATTTCTGGTCAGCCTTGAAGTTTTCTTTTATATAGTCGGGGTGCAAAACGAAATTAATGAAGCCCGGGGGGTATGTTACTATTTCACTTATTATTGGTGAGTTTATCTGTTTGACAATATCTTCCGCAATCTGTAAGGGCGGCTGTGATTTCTTGTTTGCCAGCCGCATTGCGAGATTGGTTGAGTAGTCACCTTTTTTGTCTGCAGGTACATAGTCAATTACCACTGTTTCTTCGGGAAACAATGTCTGCAGAATTCTCTTTATATCATTACGGACCATTCTAAAATTTTACCTGTGGGGCATCACCCCATAGTCGTTCAAGACCAAAGAACTCTCGTGCTTCCTTTGAAAAAATATGAACAATAACATCAACATAATCCAACAATACCCAATCACCCGTTTCAAGCCCTTCAACATGATCAGGTTTTTCATACTCGGCAAGATAATTAGCAAGAGTTCTATTATGGACATCTGATAAGCCAGTGGCAATAACAAAGAAATCAGTGATTGGCGAGAGATTTCTCAGGTCGAAAATTACAATATCTTCCCCTTTCCTGTCATTAATAATTCGGGCAATTGCTTTTGCCGTGGTCAGGGCTGATTTCTTAGAATCTTTTTTCAACATCAGGGAATAACTTTAAATAATCTTCACCAACAATCACAGTAACATCAATATACAATGCCGGGTCAACATCCTTGCCAATGTTTTTGCAACCAATACGCCGTGCAAAATACTTGCCATTTGCCATGCTTGTATCAGCCCTTTCAATGACGATTGTTTCCTTGTATGGATTATCCGTGTTGCCTATTTTGACAACATTAAATCCTTTTTCACGCAGAATATCTCCCACCTTGATTGCCAGACGGTTAATATCACAGCCATTAAGGATCTCCACGCGCATATTGCTGTTTCTCTTAAAGATCTCTTCGGGGTCCTCTCTTGCCCGCATATAAATTACTGAGGCACCAAAGATAAACATCAGGATTACCAGTATTATCAACCCTACCTTGCCACCACTCGATTTCTGCTCAGATTGGTGTGAACGTGCGGATGTTTTCTCTAATCCCACTTTTTGCGGTCTATTCATGTCTTGTTCGTTATCCTACGTCCATCTTTTATCCAAACGAAAGGTCCAACAACTGCATTATCTTTCAGGTATGTATCACCTTCAATAATGGTAAAAGGTCTGATGTGGACATATCTTCCGAATCTAACCGTCAGGTCGATATTTGTAGTTGCTGGTTCTTCTATATAGACCCCTTTTGACATAAGTTCGCGGAACCAATTTCTTTTGACAATCTCCCGGATCTGTGCAAGTTCAGCTTTCGTATTGATTCCCATAATTTGTTCTTGGTCTCTGATTTTGAATCCAGCAACTTTGTTCTTCTTTTTTATAAGGTAGTGTACAATATCGGTTAGATAGAATTCTTTTTGTCTGTTGTTTGACTTAATATACCTCAGGGCATTTGAAATCAGAGTCCTTGAACCGAAATAAATGCCGGTATTGATTTCTTTTATGCCAAGTTCTTTCTTGTTTGCATCTGTGTGTTCCACTATCTTTTTGAGTCCATTATTTCTATCCCGTATAATCCTGCCATACCCTGTCGGATCAGTGACCTCGCAGGTAAGAACTGAAAGATCTGATTGCGTGCGGAAATGATTGGCTATCATATTACAGATAGTGTCTTTTCTTAACAGAGGAACATCACCATATAGAATTAGTACGTGTGATTTGCATGCTTTTACGAGACCTCTTTTAGTAGCATCACCGGTTCCCCTTGGTATTTCTTGAACCGCATATAAGACTTTTTTGCCTAACATTCGTTGGATCGCCTGGTGGTTTTTACCAACGACAACGACAATTTCTTTACTGCCGAGGTCTATGGCAGTATCTACCACAAATTGAATCACTGGTTTGCCAAGGATAGGATATAAGATTTTCGGCGTTTTAGATAACATACGTTTGCTTATGCCGGCTGCGAGGATAATGGTGGTGAAGCAACAAACCTCAGACTTTTTTGCCACACCTAAATATATTCAAAATTTTAATGGTGTCAAGTAGCGGTGTTTTTGTTCAGGAAAAAACACTGTTGATCTTGGTGCCTTTTTCGATATAATAAACCCAATGTCATATTTTCTTCAGCAATTGATAAATGGTTTACAACTGGGTTTTGTCTATGCATTGATTGCCCTGGGCTATACCATGGTATATGGTATTGTGCGTTTGATAAATTTTGCCCACGGTGATGTATTTATGGTTGGTGCTTATCTCGGTTTTTTTGCGCTTTCTCTTTATCATTTGCCATTTCCGATTTCAATTATTTTTGCCATGGCGGGCTGTGCAGTAGTTGGCATAACAATAGAACGACTGGCATATCGTCCACTGAGAAATGCACCGCGGATATCAGCATTGATTACTGCCATGGGAGTTTCGTTGTTTCTTGAGTATTTTACGAGTTTGAAATTTGTCTTTGGACCAAATTATCTTGCCTATCCCAGACCTTTTGAGGTATGCACTTACCAGGTCGGTGAGGTGTGTATTTCAAATATTCAGCTGCTTGTATTTAGTGTATCAATCGTGCTGCTGGTTATTCTTCAATTAATCGTGCAGAAGACCAAAGTCGGTATGGCAATGCGTGCTGTCTCTTTTGACAGAGATACTGCTAAACTTATGGGGATCAATGTTGATTTTATTATTTCCTTTACATTTGGCATTGGTTCAGCACTTGCGGGTGCTGGTGGTGTGCTATATGGCATTGCCTATCCGCAAATCCATCCATTCATGGGAATTATGCCTGGCTTAAAGGCGTTTGTCGCCGCAGTCCTTGGCGGGATTGGTTCCATACCTGGTGCTATGGTTGGTGCTTTGATTATGGGTGTTGTTGAGACAATGTCTTCAGCTTATATCTCTTCAACAATGCGTGATGCGATTGCCTTCTCAATACTGATCGTTGTCCTTATTGTCAGACCAACTGGCATTCTGGGCAAAAAGGAGACAGAAAAAGTATGATAATCAAATTACCGAATCCGGAGTCAAAATGAAAAACATTCTATACTCAGTCATCGCTGTTATTGCAGGTTATGTTGTGATAACAGTTTTGTTTTCACTTGGCATATTAAATCCTTACTGGCAGCAGATTATTCAATTTGCAGGTATTATGATCATTTCCGCGCTTGGATTGAATTTAATCTATGGCTACACCGGTCAATTTTCGCTGGGACATGCTGCATTCTATGGGCTTGGTGCCTATTGCTCGGCATTTATCACCAAGTCTTTTAGTAATCTGGGTTTTGGCGCATTTGTTATTGGTCTGATATGTGCCATGATTCTTGTGGCAATCGTCAGTCTGCTTATTGGGCTACCAATTCTAAGGTTGAAATCAGATTATCTTGGCATTGCTACACTCGGATTCGGGATCATTGTCAAGGTGCTTTTTGATAATGCGGACACTGTAATTCCAGGGCTCGGTGGCTCTCGCGGTATGCTTGGCATTCCAAAATATACAGTATTTTCTCTGACATACCTGTTTGTTATTATTGCTATAATTGTGATAAGAAACTTTGTCTATTCTGATCCGGGCAGGTCGTGTATTTCAATCAGGGAAGACGATATTGCCGCAGAATCAGTTGGTGTCAATACTACAAAGTATAAGACAATGGGATTTGTCCTTGGTTCGGTTTTTGCTAGTGTTGCAGGGGTACTCTATGCACACCTTTACTCTTTTTTGCATCCGTCAAATTTTGATTTTCTAAAATCAATAGATGTGCTTTTGATTGTTGTACTTGGAGGATTGGGAAGTATTTCTGGTACGATTGTCGCCGCCATTACCTGGACTTTCCTGCTTGAGGGCTTGAGGGTAGTACTTCCGCCACAGATCCTGGATTGGCGACTGGTCATTTACCCCCTTGTGCTTATTATTGTAATGTTAATTAGACCAATGGGCATTGGAGCAGGAATGGAATTCAAGTTCTTGAGGCAAAGAATTGATTACCCGCATAACGAAAAAGGGTGATACAGACATGAAAAATTCTGCGCTCCTAACCATAAACAGATTGACCAAGTATTTTGGTGGATTAAAGGCGGTCTCAGATTTTGATCTGACAATCAATCTGAATGAACTCGTCGGACTTATAGGTCCGAATGGTGCCGGAAAGACAACGGTGTTTAATTTGATAACCGGCATATATCAACCTGATAAGGGCGAAATCTTTCTTAAAAACCGACGATTGAATGGCTTAAGACCCTATCAAATCTGTGGTTATGGTATTGCAAGAACCTTCCAGAACATTAGATTATTCAATAATCTCAGTGTGATTGATAATGTAAAGATTGCGTGCCACAAGAGCATCAATTATGGTGTGTTTTCTGCAATATTCAGGGGCAGCAGTTTTCAAAAAGAAGAGAAACGTATTGCCGATATGGCTTATGAAATACTTTCAGTTTTTAATCTCCAGACACGTGCTGAAGAACTTGCGCGAAACCTGCCTTATGGTGAACAGCGAAAATTGGAAATTGTGCGTGCACTTGTGACAAAACCGGATTTGCTACTGCTTGATGAACCTGCTGCTGGTATGAACCCACAGGAGACAATCAAACTTATGGAATTGATAAACTTTATTCGCGAGCGCTTCAATCTTACGATCTTGCTCATTGAGCATCAGATGAGAGTCGTAATGTCAATCTGTGAAAGGGTTAGTGTAATGGATTTTGGTGAAAAGATTGCTGAGGGTAATCCAAAGGCAATCCAGAATGACCCAAGAGTAATTGAGGCATACCTTGGAAAAGAAAATTGAGCCATGAACCAGACTGCTGGTATAAATAGGGCAGAGCCAATTCTTGAGATTAAAGACCTGAATGTGTTTTATGGTTCAATCCAGGCATTGCAGGGTGTATATTTCAAGGTCTGCAAGGGTGAAATTGTAGCATTGATAGGCGCAAATGGTGCAGGCAAGAGCACAACTTTAAAGACCATATCAGGATTGGTGAAGTCCAGGTCAGGTAACATTCTTTTTGAAAGGAATAACATCAGCAATCTGTCAGGTCACCGCATCACTGCACTTGGTATCGGGCATGTGCCCGAGGGCAGACATCCCTTTGCCAATCTCACAGTATATGAAAACCTCAGACTTGGTGCGTATCTTGTGCATGACCAGCAGACAATTAATAAGACAATGGAACGTATATTCAGGTCTTTTCCCCGTTTAAAAGAACGACTCCCTCAGCCTGCTGGCACACTTTCAGGCGGTGAATTGCAGATGCTGGCAATGGCAAGGGCATTGATGTCCATGCCTAAACTTCTGATGCTTGATGAACCATCAATGGGTCTTTCCCCAATACTGGTAAACGAAATTTTTAATATTATAAAGGAGATAAATGAGCAGGGAACAAGTATACTGCTTGTGGAACAGAACGCACACAAGGCACTTTCAATAAGTCACCACGCTTATGTGCTTGAAACAGGCAGAATTACAATGGAGGGTAGAGGCACAGATTTGCACAAAAACCCAAAGGTTATTGAAGCATATCTGGGTACATAGTTGACAATACGCTAAAAAATCTGATGATTTCTGTCAACATTCGCAGGGCAAAGATTTCTTTAAGAACCCATGGTTCTATCAGAACAGGTCAGCCTTGGTTGCCCTAAATTTTTTGGTTGGTTTGGTCTATTTGGTCTTTTTCGTCTGTTTTTCTGTTTTGAATTTTGCGTTTTGAATTTGTTTGGAATTTGTTTTCAGCAAGCACAGCGATACTGCAAGTCCGCCATTTTGTGTGGCGGATTGTGGTTTGCCCTGTATGTTCTGGGAATCCGTAAGATTATTTTTGACTTAGATCGTTTTATTGACTTTTAGCCATTTTTGACTATAATTCTATGTCAGGGTAGTTCAGAAATCCCTGTTTTGATAATGCCATAGTCAATAAACTGTCCTAAGGCGTTTTGGTTTATCCATATTTTGCATTGAGACGTATTGAGAAAGGGGGCTTGATGAGACGGATTATAATAATGGGTGCTGCAGGAAGAGATTTTCATAATTTTAATGCTTTTTTCAGAAATAATAAGGAGTACAAAGTTGTCTGCTTTACTGCTACCCAGATACCAAATATTGAGGGTAGGGTTTATCCAGCAGAGCTATCAGGAAATCATTATCCTCAAGGTATACCTATATATCCCGAGTCGGAATTAACACATTTGATCAAAAAATATGATATTGATGTTGTTGTTTTTTCATATTCTGATATTTCCCATAATTATGTAATGCACAAGGCATCCGAAATAATTGCTGCTGGTGCTGATTTCTGGTTGCTTGGTCCAAAATCCTCAATATTGAAGTCAAAAAAGAAGGTTATTTCAGTCTGTGCTGTCCGCACAGGTGCAGGTAAGAGTCAGACCACAAGAAGGGTGTGTGACATTCTCTACAAGCTCGGCATAAAATTCTCTGTGATAAGACATCCGATGCCCTATGGCGATTTGAGAAAGCAGATTGTTCAGAAATTCAGTTCTTTGAAAGACCTGGATAAACATAATTGCACCATTGAAGAACGGGAGGAATACGAACCCCATATTAAAAGGGGGAATGTTGTCTATGCAGGTGTTGATTATCACAAGATCCTGAAGTCTGCTGAGAGTATTTCTGATGTCATTGTCTGGGATGGTGGAAATAATGATTTGCCTTTTTACCAGCCTGATCTACATATTGTTGTTGTTGACCCATTAAGACCTGGCAATGAATCAACCTATCATCCTGGTGAGGCAAATGTGCGAATGGCAGACATTGTTGTTATTAACAAGATAGATTCAGCATCGCCAAAAGTCGTCGAAAAACTTGAAGAAAATCTAATATCACTAAACCAAAATGCTAAGATAGTAAGAGCTGGATCGCCTATTATGGTTGATAACCCTGAACTGATAAGAAACAAGCGTGTTGTTGTGATTGAAGATGGTCCAACACTTACGCATGGAGAAATGGGTTTTGGTGCTGGTATTGTTGCGGCGAAGAAATACCATGCCAGAAAGATTGTTAACCCCAAGCCTTATGCTTTGGGATCAATAAGAATGGCATATCAAAAATATCCGCATATAGGTCCGCTAATACCAGCACTTGGTTATTCAAAGAGGCAGATTCAGGAACTTAACCAGAGCATTAACAGAACTCCAGCAGATGTGGTAATCATTGCCACACCCGTTGATTTGAGAAAGTTTTTGCGGATAAATAAAGAAGCAGTAAAAGTAAATTATGAGTTGAAAGAAAAGGATGGTAAGATACTTGAGCAAGCCATAGAAAGTGTTGTCTGCAAAATTCAAAAGAAATAGTGAATAGAAAAGGAGTAGAATGAAGAAATTGGTTTATAATTTTGGTGGCAAACGTGCCGATGGCTCAGCAAAGGACAAAGATCTCCTTGGTGGTAAGGGTGCGAACCTTGCTGAAATGACAAATCTTGGTATAAGGGTTCCACCTGGTTTTACAATCACAACCGAGGTTTGCAATTATTACTACAAAAACAGCAAGAGACTGCCAGCAAATCTTAAGATTGAAGTAAAGAAGGCAGTGAAAAGGATGGAGGATTTGCTGGGCAAAGGATTTGGCAATCCTGATAACCCACTGCTTGTGTCAGTTCGCTCTGGTGCCCGCGCATCAATGCCTGGCATGATGGAGACAGTTCTGAACATCGGATTGACTGAGAAGACAATACCAGGTTTGACAAAGCAGAGCAATGGCAACAAAAGATTTGTCTATGATTCATATCGCAGATTGATAATGATGTATTCAGATGTGGTGATGGAAAAGGCAGCGGGTATTGAGCCCAAGGACGATAACTCTGGCATACGACGACAGCTTGAGGGTATCATGGATGATATGAAGCATAAGAAAGGATACAAGAGCGATACGGAATTGACTGCCTTGGATCTGAAAGAACTGTGTGATCTGTTCAAGCTGAAGATCAAAGAAGTTTTGGAAAAGGAATTTCCTGATGATGCCAGTGAACAACTATGGGGTGGTATTAAGGCAGTCTTTGCCTCATGGAATGGAAAAAGGGCAGTTGCATACAGAAAGATAGAAGGTATTCCTGATGACTGGGGAACAGCATGTAATGTTCAGGCAATGGTATTCGGCAATATGGGTAAGGATTCTGCAACAGGCGTTGGATTTACAAGGAATCCTGGTAATGGTGATAATCATTTTTATGGCGAATACCTTATCAATGCCCAGGGCGAGGATGTGGTTGCCGGCATAAGGACTCCGGCACCAGTGAATGAGTATTCAAAGAGCGAACATAATAGGAATTTGATTTCACTGGAAAAGGCAATGCCCGAAGCATACGAGGAACTCAACCAGTATCAGAAAAAACTTGAGCGTCATTATCGTGACATGCTTGATATTGAATTCACGATTGAGCGGGGCGTGCTTTATATGCTTCAGTGTCGGGTTGGCAAGAGGAATGGTCCGGCTGCAGTAAAAATGGCAGTGGATATGCTAAAAGAAAAACTGATTACCAAAGAAGAAGCAGTAATGCGTGTTACACCTGCGCAACTTGATGAATTACTACATCCTATGATTGACCCCAAGGCAGAACAGGGTATAAGACCCATTGCCCGAGGTTTGCCTGCGGGCCCTGGTGGTGCAAGCGGTCAGATTGTTTTCTTTTCAAAAGATGCAGTTGAATGGGCAAAGCAGGGAAAAAGAGTAATCCTGGTGCGCGAAGAGACCAATCCTGAGGATGTTGATGGAATGCGTGCTGCTCAGGCAATTCTTACTGCGCGGGGTGGTATGACTTCACATGCTGCGCTTGTTGCCCGTGGCTGGGGCAAGTGCTGTATTGTAGGGTGTGGTGCAGTCCAGATTGATTATGAGGAGAGAATACTTTCAATTGGTGACAGGAAATACAAAGAAGGTGATTGGTTGACCCTTAATGGCACAAAAGGTAATGTATATGAAGGACAATTGCCCATGATGGCTTCGGCTGAGGAAAATGTGCTTTTGCAGGAATTCTTGAAGGTTTGCGATGCCGTGAAAAGACTTGGCATCAGGGCAAATGCAGACACACCTTCTGATGCCCAGAGGGCAAGAAAGTTTGGTGCCCATGGTATTGGACTAATGAGAACTGAACATATGTTCTATGGCAAAGGCTCTGATGAACCGCTGTTTTTATTGCGCAAGATGATTGTATCCAAGACCGAGCAGGAAAGGCGCAGGGCACTTGAAGAACTATTTCCTTATGTCAAGAAGGATATGAAGGGTGTATTAGAGGCAATGGATGGCTATCCGGTCGTGATCAGACTTCTTGACCCACCCTTACATGAGTTTGTGCCCAATGAGCCAGATAAACGTGAGAAACTCGCGAAGGAATTGAATATTACACTTGATGAATTAAATGAGCGGGCAGATGCATTGCATGAATCAAATCCCATGATGGGACACAGGGGTGTTCGGCTTGGTATTACCTATCCTGAAGTGAGTGAAATGCAGGTCAGGGCAATATTTGAGGCAGCTGCAGAATTAATCAAAGAAGGCAAAAATCCGTATCCAGAAATAATGGTTCCGGTTGTTGGTGAAGTTAATGAGCTGATTGACCAGGTTCAGATTGTGAATCGGGTATACAAAGAGGTGCTACAAAAATTCAATTTGAAAAAGATTAAATACATGTACGGAACAATGATTGAAATACCACGCGCCTGTTTTGTTGCAAATGAAATTGCTACAGTGGCGCAATTTTTCTCCTATGGGACAAACGACCTGACCCAGATGGGATTTGGATTTTCAAGAGATGATATCGGTGGTTTTCTACCCGATTACATCAATAAGAAAATATTGCCTGGTGATCCATTTCAGTCAATTGATACAAAAGGTATTGGAGAATTGATTCAGATCGGTATTGAAAGGGGTAGAAAGACAAAGTCTGCGCTTGAAGTCGGGATTTGTGGCGAACATGGGGGAGACCCGAATTCAATCCACTTCTGCCATAAAGTCGGCATGGATTATGTTTCGTGTTCGCCATTCCGTGTGCCCATTGCAAGGCTTGCAGCTGCTCAGGCAAATGTGATGTTCAAAGCAATGAAAAAAAAGCATAAATAGTACAGGATTTCTTAATAGAAGATAATCTTACACTCATATCTGCATTTCTGCGGGGGCTTTGAAGCTAACGCGTCAGCAATTACATTACATTTTTACTTTACAAACAAGACAGGCTGATCTGTAAAGTAAAGTTGAGTGAAGTTGTCTGCTTGATTATTATGATTTCTTAAAAACCGAGATTTTCGTTGACGAGCAGGACTGAGATATTTGTCTGCCAGGGTCGGAATTGAATAATTGATATCACCCGGCAGATTCTGCCTTTGACATTGCAGTCAATACAGACTCCGGTATTAATACAGGGGGTTTTGGCACTCACCCTTTTTGCATTCATTACTGCGGCAAATTCTTTGCTTCTTTTTATGCCATCATGGATTGATGATACAATCTTATTGTAGCCAGCAATAATAAAGACATTTTCCGGACCATAGATCATTGCTGCAATGCGATTGCCAATGCCATCAATATTTATTATATCACCATTTTTGGTTATGGCATTGGCACTTGTGAGATAATAATCAGCGAGCATCTCTCTTTTTCTCACTTCACGGTCAGTTTCTTCAGTCAGACCTTTTTGCCAGTGGTGAATGGTTTTATTACCGCGTTGTTCAAGCCGTTCAATAATGCCCAGTTCCCTTATAGTCATTGAACCACCAATACCTATGCTCGCACCAGGTGGTATAGAAGTCAGAAGAAACTCGTTGACATCATTTACTGACTCAAAATAACGGGCATCAAAATCCCTCCTTTTGAGCGATTCAACCACCCTCAATAACAATTTTTCCTGCTGCCACTTCTTCACTTCATCCATGGGTAATAATATCCAGTTTAAACGCAAAGTCAATAAGAAGCAGGGAAAAATAAATCAGAATTATCAATCAGTTGACACTCAGTAAAAATTGAATATAATAGGCAATGGAACTTTCGGTTAACATTGACCACATTGCCACGTTGCGCGAGGCACGAAAAGAAAACTTTCCTGATCCGGTATTTGCTGCAGTTGAGGCAGAACTTGGTGGAGCAGATGGGATTACTGTTCACTTGAGGGCTGACAGAAGGCATATAAAAGAAAGAGACCTGAAAATATTAAGAGAAATAATCAAAACAGAGTTGAATCTCGAAATGGCTGCAACCGAGGAAATGTTCGGTATTGCAGCAACGATAAAGCCAGATCGAGTCACTCTGGTTCCTGAATCACCAGGGGAGATCACAACCCAGGGCGGATTGAATCTAATAAGTTTTAGTGGCGACCTTGGTCAGTTTGTAAAGAAATTGAAGGAAGTTGGCATAAGAGTTGGTGTTTTTATTGATCCGGATATTGCGCAGATTAATGAGGCTAAAAAGATCGGTGCTGAGTATATTGAGATTAATACAAATGAGTATTCAAAAAAGCCACAAGACAACAAAGAGGTGGAAAAAACAAGAAACATGGCAAAAAAGGCACATGAATCGGGCCTCACTGTCCATGCCGGCCATGGCATTGATTATAAAAACATTTCAAAACTACTTGAGATCAAAGAGCTAACTGGTTACTCAATCGGCTTTGCCATTGTTGCTCGTGCAGTCTTTGTTGGTCTGCGCCAGGCAACGAATGAGATGGCAAGAATAATAAAAGGAGCAAAATGAAGAATATTGGTTTCAGAATGGCGATTGTTATCATACTAATAGTGGTTGGACTTTTTACCCTTTACCCGAGTCTCAGATTATATACCTCAAGGGAACTATCAAAAGAGGAAGAAAATAGTCTGATGAAGAGAGCAATCCATCTTGGCCTTGACCTAAAGGGTGGTATGCATCTGGTGCTTGAAGTTGATACAACAGGACTGAAAGAAAGACCTACAGACCTTCGCGACCGGGCACTGGAGATTGTTAAGAACCGGATTGATGAATTCGGTGTGTTTGAACCAACCATAGAAAAACAGGGAAGTTCACGGATACTCATCCAGTTACCAGGTGTGGATAGGGAGAGGGCATTGAATCTTATCCGTAAGGTGGCACATCTTGAATTCAAACTTGTCAGTGATAAAACCCAGGATGTGATAAAGAGTGTTGATAAATATCTTGCAAAGAGCGATACTTTTGGATTTGAAGAACCATTTGGTTCTTATTTGTTCGGCGTTGAAGGAGATATTGGATTTGATACAAGAGATGAGGATTCTATCAGAGCAGCAATTGCCAATGCGCAGAGTGTTATACCTCAGGATCTGCAATTCCTCTTTGGTTCAAAAGAGCTTTATCAGGGCAAGGAAGTGAAGAGGCTTTATCTTTTGAAAAAAGAACCTGAAATGACCGGTGAGACCATCCGCGATGCTACACACAGACCATACCAGGGCTCAGAATTGCAGTATACAGGTGCCTGGATGATTGATCTTGAATTCAAGAGAGAAGCCGCACGACAATTTGCATCGGTAACAGGTAAGAATATTGGCAAGCGTCTGGCAATTGTCCTGGATAATGTTGTTCAATCAGCGCCATACATAAGGGAAAGAATTCCCCAGGGTAAAGCAGTGATAACCGGTAATTTCAAGGCTGAAGAAGCAAGGGACCTGGCGATTGTTCTCAGAGCAGGTGCCCTGCCCGCACCATTGAAGATTGCTGAGGAACGTTCAGTCGGTCCATCCCTGGGAAAAGATTCAATTACCCAGGGCATTCGGGCATCACTCATCGGCGCGCTTTTTGTCGTTGTATTCATGCTTGTCTACTACTCACTCACAGGCTTTGTCGCAAACTTCGCGCTGGTTCTGAATATTGTCTTACTTGTGGGCGTGCTATCAGCTTTTGGCGGAACATTGACCATGCCGGGTATTGCTGGTATTGCTTTGACCATTGCCATGTCTGTGGATGCAAATATTCTTATTTTTGAAAGAATCAGAGAAGAATTACACATAGGCAAGACTGTGCGTACAGCAATTGACCAGGGATTTAGCCGGGCATGGCTTGCAATATTTGACTCCAATGTGACAACGATTATCACTGGTATTGTATTATTTATCTTTGGAACCGGACCGATAAAGGGTTTTGCCCTGACACTGATCATTGGTTTAGTTGCCAATCTGATCTCAGCAGTCTTTGTGACAAAAACAATTCTAAATTATTTCACATATAAATTTGAAGTGACAAAGTTGAGGATATAATCATGGAACTGATAAAAAATCCTAATCTACCATTCATGTCGTGGAGAAGATATGGCTATATTTTCTCAGGGGTACTTGTCATAATGGCACTCCTGTTGTTGTTTGTCAGGGGACCTAGGCTTGGTGTTGATTTTGCCGGCGGCGCACTTGTCTGGGTGAAATTTGACAGACCATTGGATGTTGTGGATATTCGTAATTCACTCTCAAAAATCGGTCAGGAACAGGCATCAATTCAGCGGCTTGCTGGAACTAATGAATTTGTGATTCGTTCTGTAACGAAGACTGATCCCGATGCATTTGCAAATCTGGTGATTGAACAACTACAAAAGGATTTTTCTGATAACCCGCTGGACCTGAGATCGAAAGAAACCGTTGAACCGAAGATCAGTCAGGAACTCACCCGAAACACAATCATTGGTGTGCTTGTTGCCATGTTCCTGATGGGTATTTATATCTGGTTCAGATTTGATTTTCGTTTCGGTGTTGCTTCGGTAATTTCTATAATGCATGATCTTCTTATTGTGATTGGAGCTTTGATTCTTACAGGTAGAGAATTTACTATCGTAGTCGTTGGTGCATTACTGACTATCGTTGGTTATTCAATCAATGATACGATTGTTATTTCTGACCGGGTGCGTGAGAACCGCAAAAAAATCAAGGGTATGCCTTTTTTGGATCTGATCAATACGAGCATAAATGAGACCTTTTCCCGAACAATCCTTACTGGTCTTTTTGTGATAATCACGCTATTCTGCCTGTTTTTTCTGGGTGGTCCGGTAATTGGTGATTTTGCGTTTACCCTGATTGTGGGTCTAATATTCGGAACCTATTCTTCAACATTTGTAGTATGCGCTCTCGTAACTGAATGGGAGCTTAAATCACCCCAGAAGAAAAAGAAGTAGCAGGTAAGCAAAGAGAATAGACAACAAATGAAGTTTGTGAAAATTGCCTTGATTACTGGATTTGGTCTTGGTTATCTACCCGTTGCACCGGCAACATTCGGTTGTGTGCTAAGTATTATTATCTGGTTTTTTTTTGTCAGCCACCCTTTGCTATATTTTGCAATCTTTATAAACCTCTTCTTGTGGGGATTGTTGATTTGCAACGAATTTGTGAAGGAATGGGGGAGAGATCCCAGAAAAATTGTGATTGATGAGTATGCGTGTTTACTCTTACCACTGTTCTTTGTACCAAAAGGTATTGTGCCCCTTTTAATTACTTTCGTGATTTTCCGTCTGTTTGATATCCTCAAACCTCCACCACTCAGAAAGTTGGAGAATGTTCCAGGTGCATTGGGCATTATGCTTGATGATCTGGGGGCGGCAGTCTATACTATGCTTGTGGCAATAGTTTTTTTCGTAATATTCAAGATAGTGTGAATATCTCATTGAAAGAATTGTTAACTATCCACAGAATTTTCTAAGCAATTTCAAAACCTGATTTACTTCTTTTTCTGTATTATAAAAGTGTGGTGAGAATCTCAAACAATTGTTGCGCAACGAAATTGTTACACGGTTCTTTGTAAGATACTCACAAACTTTTCGGGCATCATGAGGTTTTATCGTGATTATTCCTGATTGGGGACCGCATCTGGGGGTGACCACAGGAAATCGAAGTTCTTCAAAACCATCACGCAATTGTTCCTTCAACTTCAAAACCCTGGCGTGGACATTCTCAATACCGAAATCCAGCAGCATTCTTATATGTTCAGTTAAACCACTGATGCCGATCATATTTCTGGTTCCTTGTTCAAACATCCGCGCATCATCAAAGAGTGGAGGAGTGACTTCAAAATTTTCAAAATTTTTCCAGTCAACGCCAAGCCAACCTGTATGCAATCTCCTTAAATTCCTGAAATTCTTCCTGTTGATATATAAGAAACCTGTTCCACCAGGACCGAAGAGCCATTTGCCCCCGCCGCTGGCAAAAAAATCAATATTGAGTTCCTTCATGTCAAGCGCAATTGCACCGGCAGATTGTATGCCATCAACAATAAGAAAGACACCATTGTTTCTTAAATATTGTGAAAGTCTCTTAAGTTCTATCATTTCACCACTAAAGAACTGAACATGGTCCACTACTACAGCGCGCGTCCTTTTTGATAATACTTGCTTCACAACCTGTATCGGATCTTTGCCTGAGAAGCTGACAAATCTTTTTACAATGCCCGGCAGATTGTATTTGACGACATAATGGACTGCAGGAAAGACCTCAGACATTATGATTATTTCATCTCGCTCTTTGAGCGGCAGATTTATCAGGGCAGTGTAAATCCCTTCTGAAGTGTTATGGGTAAAGGCAATTTCTTCAGGTTCAGCGTTGATGAGTTTTGCATAAATCTTTCTGCTTTCGCGAAGGCGGCCAAAATAGTCATTGATGGCGAATTCCGCCTGGCTTTTGTAGATCTCAATACATTCTTTGATAGCCTTTTCTGCTCTTAAACTCATTGGTCCGGTACCTGCGTGATTCATATAAACTGTGTCTTCTGTAATCGGGAATAGTTCTCTGAATCTTGCAAGTTTTATCTGTTCATCTGGATATCGTGGCAAAGACTTCATTCGGGATCTCCTTGAGAAACGGTGAAACTGTAGTAAAAATAGAATTGCCCTGATAGGTCTTTCTGCGCTGGGCATTGGTTATATACAATTTCTTCTTTGCCCTGGTTATGCCCACATACAATAACCTTCTTTCTTCTTCGTATCTGCCTTCTTCCCGTGACTTATAGTGTGGCAATATGCCATCTTCAAGTCCGGTAATAAATACCACATCAAATTCCAGCCCTTTGGCATTGTGCAGTGTCATCAGCGATACTTTTTCATTTGACCACTCATCAATATCGCTGCGCAGCGAAATACCTTCCAGATAGTCCTGGATTGTGGCCTCAGGATTGTTTTTTACATAGTCATTGATAGAAATGAGCAGTTCTTCTACATTCTTACGTCGGTCGATTTCTTCTTCGGTCTGTCTACGTCTCAGGTGTTCAAGATAGCCAGTTTCATGGGCAATGCGCAGGGCCAGATCATAGAGGTTAAGTTTCTTGCTTAATTTCATGAACCCTTCAATCATCTGGACAAACGATTTCAAGCTTTCCTTACAGCGATTACTCAGCCCTGCTATTTCATTGTATTTCTTTACGGTTTCGAAAAGCGTCATATTTCTTTCTTTTTGATAGACGACAAGTTTATCAAGGGTATCTTTTCCAATGTTTCTTGCGGGAAGATTTATTATGCGCTTTAAGCTGATTGTGTCATCAGGATTGCTGATAATCCTCAAATAGGCAATCATGTTCTTTATCTCTGCTCGCTCATAGAACTTCAGTGCACCCACGACTTCATAGGGGATTTTGTTCTGAGTAAAACATTCTTCAAAGACCCTTGACTGATAATTCAGTCTGTAAAAGACTGCTATCTGATTAAAACCTCTGCCATTATACTGTTCTTCAAGTATTTTCTGGGCGACATACTCTGCTTCATTTTTGTCATCAAGGGAGTCAAAATATTCAATCTGTTCGCCGGGTTCGTTTTCGCACCAGAGGATCTTCTTTTTGCGCTGATGATTATGTCTCACGACCTCTGAAGCAGCTCTGAGAATAGTCTTTGTTGAACGGTAATTCTGCTCCAGTTTTGTCACCTGTGCCTCAGGATAATCCTTTTCAAAATCCAGGATGTTTCTTATTTCTGCACCGCGCCAAGAATATATTGATTGGTCATCATCACCAACAACGCAAAGATTACGATGTTTCTGCGCAAGCAATTTTGTGAAGACATACTGGGCGCGATTTGTATCCTGGTATTCATCCACCATGATATATCTAAACTTTTCCTGGTAATTTTCAAGGATAGCGGGTTGGTCTTCAAATAGTTGGACACATTTTAGTATCAGATCATCAAAATCAAGTGCACCAGATTCCTTCAGTCTTTGGTCGTACAATTTGTATATGGTCTTTACTAAATTCCCATATTGGTTGTATGTGGTAGCGTGATAATCATCAGGCCGAATAAGATTTTCCTTTGCCCGGCTAATACACTGGAGGACAAAATCAGGTTTTAATTCCCTCACATCAAGGCGCAGGTCCTTCAAGCATTCTTTGACAAGGGATAATTGGTCGGTTTCGTCATAAATTGTGAAATTGTTTGGGATGTTAATTCTTTCCGCTTCTTTGCGTAGAATCCTTGCGCATGTTGAATGATATGTTCTGATCCATATATTCGGCTCTTTACAGGCGAGTAGATTGCAGACGCGTTGCTTCATTTCGTCAGCAGCTTTATTAGTGAAAGTGACCGCGAGGATATTACTGGGATGAATGCCCTGCGAGATTAGATAAGCAATGCGATAGGTAATTACCCGTGTCTTGCCACTACCGGCACCAGCGAGAATAAGAATTGGACCGTCTATTATTTGAACTGCTTTCCATTGTTCGCTGTTCAACTCTTTTTCGAAATCAGTTGCACTATATCTTGTAACAGCCATCATCTTAACCCGCTTATGGACATGAACACGATGCCAAGGAGTCCAAGTGCTGTAAGCTGTATCACTATTTGTTGAGCAGGAGAGAGATGTTTGTTATCTTTGTTTCGTTCCTTGATGGCATAGAAGACAATCATAATTAACACATAGCCCGCTGCCGACCCGAGTGCAGATATAGCTGTGTGCAGATATGCTGGTTTCGGTCCAATATTCAAAAATATCAGACCATATATTGCATAGTTAGTGTAGAAGAACTCAGGATAGATATCAAAGAGTTCGGCAATACTTAGTTTATATCTTCTGGTTATTGTCCTGGTTACATACATAACCAGATAGGTAATCAAAATTACAGAGACTATCTTCAAATATGCAAAACCAGCGGTAACAAGTAACAGGTAATATAGCATTTGAACCAATATTGTGCTTATCAACATAATGATTGAGATCAAAATGCCCGTCATAAGTGAAGTCTTGATATTCAATTGATACAAAATCAGCGGACATGTTCCCAAAAGGAAACCGAGAACCAGGTTATTCCCGATTATTGCATTGACAAGTGTTAACAGCAGATTCTCACTCATCGGTTTTCTTTCTGCACAAATTGCGAAGACCAAGAATGATGGCAGTGATAACAAGAGCACCAGCTGGAGAATTAGCAATTACGAACAGCTTCGCTTCTGGGTCAGGAGTCAGGATCGGTTGGTTAAATAGTGTGCCTTTACCAATGATCTCCCTGATTATTCCGATTGTCAGGAGTACAACAATCACAAATATGAATTTTTTTGAAACCGCAGTTGCGAGACTAAATGGTTTTCGTTTAATTTCATGTGTTCTTAAGTGGTATACAAGAAAACTGTTGACCGCAGTCAGGGGTAGAAAAAGAACAGCATTGGAATATATGGTGGTAAGGTGAATGCGCATAATAGTATCCGCGATGGTTGTCATCGTTGCCGTAACAATAATAATCAATAGGAATCTGATTGAGACATCTTTGCTCTTTGGCAAGAGCGAACACACAAGACTTGAAAGAAAGAATATCACAAGCATTGTTAGAGAAATGCCGAGAGTATTGATTGCGGAATCAGTCAGAGCAATCAGCGGCACGACACCAAGGATTATCAACAGTTCGTCAGCCTTTGAAACTCCATTCATTTTAGAAATTTAACAAATCTTTCACTATTTGTTTTTACACTGCTGATCAGGGCTCTTGATGAAATGGTTGCTCCGGAAATGACATCGGGTGCGCCTGATTTGAATTTATCAAGAAATTCAGGGTTCCTTATTTGCTCACCAATGCCCTCAGTCTCGCGCGAATAGGTAATGATAACTCTTTCAATGTTGCCATTTTTGTTGATACCGACAAGGTACTTGATGGTATCAAGATAACCGAAAGCAGTACCAGCAAAGATAATCCCGAGTGTCTCTTGTTCAGATAGTGCGTACCAGAGTGTATCACTTATCATGGCAACAAAGATTTTTGCCTCCGGAAAAATTGAGCGTCTGGTATCTTCTCGATTACCACCGGACAAATACGGTAGATAATACTGAAGTCCTTTCTTCGTTGCCTCGCATACTGCCCTTGACGATATGGTAGCGCCGCTTATTGCTTCAATATCGCCACCCTCGCTTGTCAGCGAAATTTGGGAGACATTCTTGCCGATAAATTGTGATGTGAAAGACTGCTCTTTGATCTTTGAACCGACACCTTCGGTTTCCTTAAAACCTTCAGTCCTATCACCGATTCTCATTCCGGTTATCCTACCTTCTTGATCAACACCTACTATCAGCGGAATCGTCCCGGCATACCCCATAGGCCAGGTTTTAAAAACAATACCCTTCAGATTTTTCACTGAATCAAATCCCTGCCACAGAGTTTCGGGGATAACCGATACGAATTCGAAGGCGTCCATTACTATTCGCAATTTGTTGATTTCTCTTTGTGTTTCTGTTTGGGCGACAAGAGGCTTTGTATAAAAATCAACGACTGCGAGAATGACAAGACAGCAGAGCAAAATGCCCATCGTATACAGGATTTGTTTTTTCATATACTACTCCTTCTTGATGTCATTTTATCAATAAATGGCGTGAGCGCATTCATCAATAGAATGGCAGGCGTTACCCCTTCAGGAAAGGGCGTAAACGCTCTAAAAATACTGGTGAAGAAGCCACAGCCGATGCCAAATATCCACCTGCCGTTTTTCGTCAAAGGCGTGGTAACCCAGTCAGTAGCCATGAAGAATATCGCCAACAGCACTCCACCCGTGAGTAATTGGAATAATGGATTGATTCGATTGGGCAAGACAATATTTGTCACGATAAATGCCATGAGATATCCAGTAATGATGCGATAATCAATGATTCCTATGATAAGCAAAAAAATACCACCAATGACGATAGTCAGTTTACAGGTTTCGCCGATTGAACCACCAAACTGACCAAGAAACAGGGTTCTCAAGAAAGCGGGAGAGCCGAAACTATTTGTCAGCATTTCTCCACCGCCGTAGTATCCAGTATTCTTCAAGATTGTCAAAGGAGTTGCCTGGGTGATAACATCAATGCCGGATAATGAACCGCTGAAAGGCTTGGTCCAGGAGTTTATCATAAATATTGGAAAACAGAGTGTCAGGAAAGCCCTGCCCGTCAGTGCTGGATTTAGAATATTAAATCCCATCCCACCAAAAAATTGTTTGACGATTATTATTGAGAATCCGGCACCAGCTATCGGCATCCATAAAGGAACACCTGGAGGAAGACTTGCTGCCAACAACAAACCGGTTAGAACAGCAGTCAGGTCATTGGTTCTTGCCTTCCTGTTTCTTGCACATTCACAAGCTATTTCAAATAGGACACATGATATTACAGTAATAATGATCACCAGGAGGGTGTACATACCGAAATAGATGGTGCCCATAATCAAAGAAGGCAGGAGCGCAAGGCAGACAATGACCATTGCGCGCCTGGCGGTAAGCGGTGAGTGAATATGGGGAGGAGCCGATACGACAAACAGATTATCCACGCGCAGTCCTTATTTTTGCATTCCTGAAATAGTTGATGAGTGGGATATTGGCAGGGCACACGTATGCACAACTACCGCACTCAAGGCATTTATTGAGACCGTAATCAATCGCTTCATTGAAAAGGTTTTTCGTTATCTTCGCAAAAATCACTTGGGGCATAAGTTTTGCGGGGCAGGTATCAATGCAGAAGCCACAACGGACACAGTTCTTCATTTCTTCGTTATAGTATTCCTTTTGAAATACAATAGCATTTGTCGATTTTATCACCGGGGTATGCAGAGCGAATTGGGCCATACCCGTCATCACGCCGCCGAAAATGACCTTCTTTACTGCTGATTTCAAACCACCACAGAATTGAATCACATCACTTATTGGCGTGCCCATCTTCACCAAAAGGTTTTTTGATTCATTGATAGCATCACCGCTAACTGTAACCACCCTTTCAATCATTGGTTTATTGTATTTCACAGCCTGGAATACTGCATAGCAGGTGCTAACATTCTGGACAACACAACCGATATCAATAGGCAGTTTATCTGTCGGCACATCTTTCTTAGTAATTTTTTTCACCAGCATTTTTTCATAGCCCTGTGGATATCGGTCAGATACAATATTGATTTCGACCCCTTCTTTCTTGAATAACTTTGCGGCATCAGTATAACTACGTGAGATAACAAAAATTACCCTCGGTGCACCAATAATTTTCTGAATCATTCGTGCACCTTCAATTATGCACATTGGATACTCTATCATCAAACGATAATCAGCATAGATATTGGGTTCTGATTCACAACCATTTATTATCAGAAGTGATATGCCCTTTTCCGCAGCCTGGCGAAGCTTTTTTTCGGTAGGAAAAGCTCCGCCGCCCAGCCCAACGATGCCTGCATTCCCTATTCTGTCCAACAGTTCGTCTGTTCCGAGTGATTGATAATCGCTGTCAATGAATCTTGTTTCCCAGTTGTCGGCAAAATCCGATTCAATGACACAGCATAAAGCCGAGCCAAGCGTCGGGTGCGGATGTTTTTCAACGCTGATCACCGTGCCTGAGATGCTTGAGTGAATGAAGGAAGAAATTTCCTGGTCTGGTTCACCTAACACGGTGCCGATCCGTACACTGTCTCCTGGTTTGACAACAGGAATAGCAGGTTTGCCCTGGTGTTGTGAGAAAGGAATATACACCTTCTGCGGAATTGGCATAACTTCAATAGCCAAATTCATGGTATTCTGCTGCTTTTTCAGATGTAAACCACCATCAAAGAAATCAAACATCAGCCGTATTATATGCCTTTTTGCTATCAAGTCAAGGTGAATCTCCTCTGATACAGATCAATTGCAGGGTCTATCGTAGCAGATTTGCGATAAAAATCGCAATAAAAGAGATTATTGACTTTTACGGCAGGTTATATATAATTTAGTATGCTAACTACAACAGGAGGTAGTACTATGCAAAAAACCCTTGTCGTTCTCCTTCTTTGTCTGTTGGTTATCGGTTGCGGTCCAAAATGGGCAAAAAAGGAGACAATGGATGCCCTTAATGAGGCGCGCGCTGCGCTTCAAGGGGCTGAAGCGAAGGTAGGTATGCTTGAGAATGAAAAGGCACAATTACTAACGCAGAAGTCAGCTCTTGAACAGGATATAGCCAATCTTTCATCCGAAATCGACGCCCTTCAAACCAAGATTGACACCAAATGCAAAAGGAAGTAGGAGGCTAAAATGAAAAAACTATTAAGCATCCTATGTTTGTTTGTCCTTATGCTGCCTGCTTTTGCTCAGGAGAAGCTTACCGAAGAGCAAGCCCAAGCAGAGTTGTTGAGTGTTAAAGAACAACTCAAACAGGCTGAAGCAAAGATTGCTTTGCTTGAATCAGAGATTGCAAATTTGAAGTCTGAGATTGCAAATCTCGAATCAAGGCGTGAAGAACTCAAGAACAAACTGGCTGATTTGAAGAAGACCTGGACGATGTGTCAGTACGGACGATATAAAGTTATTGAAGGTGACTGGCTATCAAAGATTGCCAGTATGCGCAATACTTATGGAGATGGCAGTAAATGGCGTTTGATATATGAAGCAAATAAGGACAAAATCAAGAATCCAGATCTTGTCATGCCAGGTTGGGTCTTGTTAATTCCTACTGTTGATACTTATACCGTGATGCCTGGTGATTGTCTCTGGCTTATTGCCACGCATCTTTCAACATATTCTGATGCAAAGAGATGGTTAGAGATATATGAGGCAAACAAAGATAAGATTAATGACCCAGATGTGATAAAACCAAGGCAGGTTCTAACCATCCCGCACGAGTAATGCATGAGAGGGAGGGGTCTACGACCTCTCCCTCGATTTTTGGATACTTCCAATGAAAGTAGAAGTTTCACTTGTTGGTTATGATCCCACATACATTTTGGGTATGCAGGATGAATTATTAAGATATATTCAGAACGAATATGGAGTGCTTGCCGTAATGCGTAATGAAACAATCTATCTAAAGGGATCAGGCGAGAAAGTGAAACAGGCACGGGATTTTGTCGGTGAAGTCCTGAAGGTATATCCAAAGCCGTATTCGTTCAAAAACCAGGAAGAGGATATTGATACTGACGGTGTTGATGTTGTAATAACACCCAAGAGAAAGATCCGCGCAAAGGGCCCTGGCCAATCAGAATATGTACGGGCGATTGACAGATGTGATATTGTCGTGAGTATCGGTCCAGCAGGAACAGGCAAAACATATCTCGGTGTAGCAAAAGCAGTTTCCTTCCTGCTGGACAAAAAAGTCGAAAGAATAGTGTTGACAAGGCCCGCAGTGGAAGCAGGTGAATCGTTAGGATTTTTACCGGGTGCCATTGAAGAAAAGGTTGATCCCTATTTGAGACCACTCTTTGATGCGTTGAATGACTTTCTACCGTATGACCGTATCAAGAAATACCTTGATATGAAAGTGATTGAAGTTGCGCCGCTTGCCTATATGAGGGGCAGGACTTTGAATGATTCCTTTATTATTCTTGATGAAGCGCAGAATACGACTGGGATGCAGATGAAGATGTTTCTGACGAGGATGGGGTGGCGGTCAAAAGTGGTTGTTACAGGTGATATCACGCAGATTGATTTGCCAGGTAACGTCCTTTCTGGGTTGGTTGAAGTACAACACCTTCTGACTGGGATAAAAGGGATCCAGTTTGTGTATCTTGATGAGAAGGATGTTGTTAGGCACAGACTTGTTCAGGAAATAATCAAAGCTTATGAAAACAAGAATTCCCCATAAATACCTGATCCTTGCAGGTCTGCTTGTATTGCTAAACCTGATCTTTCTGCCTGAATTTGGTGGAAGGCAGTTCAGTCTGAGGGAAGGTGAGATTGCCAATAATGATGTAATTGCACCGTATGATTTTTCAATACCAAAAACTGAGCAGGAACTGACAGAGGAAAGAAATGAGATTGCCCAGCGTCTGCCGCCGATCTATGATTGCGATGTGGACCTCATAAGAAGTTTGGAAAATAACATCAATAATCTTGAGATACTGATTGATACAGTAAGGGGTCGCTTCAACAGAGACACCCTGGTTTATCTCATTCAGAAGGAGTATGGTTTACCGAAGGAAGCAGTTAGTTATCTACTGAAGAATAATTATAAATACATGCTGAGGCGCTTGTACAAAGATCTTAGCTTCTATTTTTCAAAAGGCATTATTATTGACAAGACGCTGCCATACAGAATTCTAATTGTTGTTCGGGGTAATAAAGAAACCCTCATTTCAATTGACGAGCTATACTCGGTTGCTGAGGTGGAGAGTTTACTGAGTATAAAGATGGGCAACGAGTACCGGCAATTGGTACGATTTTTTGTTAAGCCAAATGTGTTTTTCAACGAAAAACAAACTGAGAGACGTATTGAGGAGGTTTTTGCGAATGTCAAAAAGACTAAAGGTGAAGTTTTGAAGGGAGAGCTAATTGTTGAAAAACACAAAAAGATAACCAGCGAAGCGATTGAAAAGATTGAAGCATTGGAAAAGACATATGTTTCAATTGGTGTGTGGCAAATTCTAAAGATTTTCTTTCTCAGAAACCTTTTCTACTTCAGCATTTTATTGCTCTTAGTTTCCTATAGTACACTGACCGATTTTAGCCTTGTCGATCACAGAAATTTCATTTTTACTGCGGTGCTGTTTGCTGTCTACATTGTAATTGGTAAAATAACACAGATTACCAATGCGACCTATCTCCTGCCGATATCATTCTTCATTTTTCTATTTTCGCTATATTTTAATGCTAATGTTGGTTTCTTCTTTGCTGTTGTCTTTAGTGCAATTTTTGGTGTGTTATATAATTCGCTACCAGTCTTTATCTATTTGCTCATCAGTGGAACAGTTGCCGGTTTGTCAGTTCATACAATCAAGAGCAGATTTCTGCTCTTGAAACCACTTGTCTACATGATTGTCGCAAATGTCATTGCGATAGTGTTCATAGAAAGTTATGTTTCAAGGACAACCATAACTGTAATCAATCTCAGCGCTGGTGTACTGAATGGATTTATCAGTGTTGTAGCATTGGCAATATTTTTACCACTTCTTGAAAGATTGTTTGACTTTACTACTGATTTTACACTCCTTGAATTGGGAAACCTGAATCTACCAATATTCAAAGAAATGTCAATGAAGGCACCAGGGACATACCATCATTCAGTAGTTGTGGGTAATCTTGCTGAGGCAGGCGCCACCGCGATTGGAGCTGATCCAATTCTGGCGCGTGTTGGGGCATATTATCATGATATTGGAAAGCTAAAGAAGCCTGAATATTTCATTGAGAATCAAATTGGACAGAAAAATCCCCACGATAATCTGAAACCACAAATGAGCGCGCTTGTAATAATATCTCATGTGAAGGAAGGATATGATACGGGCAAGGAAATGAAATTGCCGAAATGTTTGCTATCTGTTATCTCAGAACACCACGGAACATCCAGAATTGAGAGTTTCTATCGCAAAGCCCTTCATTCTACGGAAAAGGTAAGCGAAGAAGTATTCATCTATCCTGGTCCCAAGCCTAAGACCCGTGAAGCCGCTCTGGTAATGCTTGCTGACTCAGTTGAAGCCACGGCACGCGCCGAAAAAAATATTACGGTCAGCAAACTGCAGAAGATTCTAAAAGATAATTTTGACAAGAAGTTCAACGAAGGGCAACTTGATGAGTGTCCGATTAGTCGCGTTGACCTGGAGCAGATAAAGACCGCATTTTTGCCAATTCTGATGGGTATATTCCATCCCAGAATTGATTATGAAGAAAAAGACCAGAACAACACTCATCAAGATCTTTAATCCCTCAGATAACAAACTTCTTGACAGGAAGTTGGCAGAGAAACTGGTGAAATATACGCTCAGCAAGGAAAAGTGCAGAGAGATAGATAATGTCAATGTGATTATTGTTAGAGCCGGCTATATAAGAAAATTGAACCGGAAGTATCTCCACAGAAATATGCCAACAAATGTAATATCTTTTGACCTTGGTCCTGTCATTGAGATTTATATTTCGGCAGATGCAATTGTCTTGCCCGGCGACCTGTATTACTATCTTGTACATGGATTACTCCATACTATGGGTTACGATCATACCGATAGGAGGACCTATAAATTGATGGATGACAGGTGCAGGAAGTATTTGAGGAAATTTTCCATTTTGTAGTGCATTTTAAGTTATGATTTTGTACATAGTATTAGTAGTTGTGCTCATTTTCTGCAGCGCTTTCTTTTCAGGAATGGAGGCAGCACTCTTTTCGATAAGTAAATTCCGGATGAAGAGTCTGATGTTTGAAAATGTGAGAGGATCACGGAGCCTAAGCCGTATAAAAGAGGACTCCGGCAGGACACTCTCAACATTGCTTTTGTTTAACAACCTCGTAAATATCGGTGCTTCATCCGTTGCTACAATTGTGATAAGTCAGATACTTGCACAATATCAGTTACACGCGGTGTTGTTCTTTATTGGCGAAATCGCGATTATGACATTTGTTCTACTGGTATTCGGAGAAATTACACCCAAGACGATTGCCTTGAATAATGCTGAGTTGTTCGGTTTAAGATTGAGTTTCATTGTTGAACTGTTGAGTGGGATTGTATATCCCTTCACAACTCTAACAAACAAACTTGTTCGTTCTATTCTTCCGGCCCATAAGGTTGTTTCCATTTCAGAGTATGACATAAAGATTATGCTTTCCGAGGCAAGAAAACAGCAAATTCTTGACGAATCTGAAGAACAATTGGGTTATCAAATACTTAAATTCAGCAGGACGCTTGTTAGAGAAATAATGGTGCCGTCTGAAAATGTTATTGGATTGGCAGAAGATAGAACACTCGGCGAAGCCATTGAATTGTTTAAAAGTACAGGGTATTCTCGTATCTGCACATTCGGGCAGGGAAACAAGGTTTCAGGAGTGCTTTATGCCAAGGACTTGTTTATACAGGGTCTACCTCAGGAGAAAAAAGTCTCAGAATTCATGCGTAAACCTTACTATGTATCCGATCATAAGTTAATTGATGACTTGCTGGTAGAATTCAGGAAAAAAGGTGTTCACCTTGCGGTTGTATGTAATGAAAATGGTGATTTTCTGGGGATAGTAACCCTGAATGATGTGCTGAAATATCTTTTTGGTAAAATCCCGGAGCTTTGACCATATGATACTCCCTTTGACAGCTGGTTTAATTGTCCTTATGATTGGAATTTTTACTGCCTCCGAGACTGCCTTTTTGTGCATTGATAAAACCAAAGTTTCTTATGCACGGGCTCAGAAGAAAGTCTGGGCAATAATCACGAGCAGGTTTATTGAAAGACCTGCAGAGTTCTTTTCAACAATTCTTGTTTGTGAGGATCTTCTCATTGTTATCGCGTCAAATTTATTGGCGCTATTCTTCATAAATGGCTATGGAAAGCAATGGGTTACACTGGCAACAATTATTCTCTCAGCTTTTTCGCTGATTTTTGGACAGTTGATTCCCAAATCCATTGCCCTCATTTATCCGGAAAAGACATTAAGCGTGTCAGTCCGAATTATTCAGTTATTCAGAATAATTCTTTTGCCAGTTGTTGCGTTGTTTGCAGGTATCAGTTCAGGTATCGCTGGTTTGTTTAAAAGTCATTCAGATAGCGCAATCATCAGGCATCAGGATATAGTAAGCGCAATTGGGGAGTACGAAAGAGATACCAGTTTTCTTGCCGCCCGGTTATTTGATTTTTCAAAGAGAAAAGTTGGCGACATTATGGTGCCAATCGCGATGACTGTAAAATTTAGAATTGATGATAATTTTCGGCAATTCTGTGTTGGATCAAAAAAGATATTCCGGTACATTCCAGTTTATGAAGGCGAAAGCAACAATATTGTGGGTGTGATAAGCACACGCGATTACTTATTTAATGATCGGGTGACAATGAAAGAACCGTTCTTTGTCAGTGAAAGCGAAAAATGTATGCATACATTTATGAAATTAAAAAAGAATGACGAATACATTGCTATTGTGAGAAACAATAATAAAGAGGTTACGGGGATCATAACTATTTATGATCTCATTGAGGAACTTGTCGGTGCAATAAGGGAAGAAAAATAATATAGAAGTAGTAAGTAGTAGGGGATAAGTAGCCGGAAGTAAGTTGGGTAGGTATTGACATTTAGTGCTGTTTATATATAATCACTTTGTTCGCCAGGGTAGCTCAGTTGGTAGAGCACCGGACTGAAAATCCGGGTGTCCGCAGTTCGATTCTGCGCCCTGGCATTTTCAATTGATAGATGAATTGCTATATTGGAGAAATTGCGGCATTAGGTACTTCTTTTTGCTGGGCATTCGGTTCAATTTTTTTTACGATTGCTTCAAGATTGATTGGTTCAAATGAGGTCAATCGTATCAGGCTCGTATTGGGGATGTTATTCCTCATGGCCACTCATATGTTAATGTTTGGCAATCCAATGCCGATGACTGCTACGGGTTATCATTGGTTTTGGTTCGGCATTTCGGGATTGATCGGATTTACTATTGGTGATAGTTTCCTGTTTCGTGGCTATGTGCTGATTGGACCCCGTTTAACAATGCTATTAATGTCGCTCTCTCCAATATTCGGGGCAATACTAGGTTGGATTTTCCTTGGAGAATCCTTATGCTGCATTGAGATATTTGCGATTTCTATTACAATCTTCGGCATTATTATGGTGCTTTATGACAAGGATCAGAAAAACAGACAGGGGGATCAGTTTCTCTGGGGAATTATCTGTGGTCTTGGTGCTTCATTTTGCCAGGCACTCGGTTATTTTGCATCAAAAAAAGGACTTTTGCACATGAGCATCCCGGCAATCTCCGGGAATCTAATCAGGGTCATGTCCGGGGTTTTTTTTATCTGGTTCGCAGCGTTATTGCAGGGTAAATCCTTTGAGACGCTCCGGCGATTGAAGAATAGAAGGGCTGACATCGCAATGCTCGCGGGTGCATTCTTTGGTCCATTTGTTGGTGTCTGGTTATCGCTAATTGCAATCCAATATTCACATATCGGGATCGCGTCAACCTTGATGGCGTTGCCGCCAGTTATCCTTATTCCTATGTCTCATTGGATCTTTAGAGAAAAAGTGACCCATATCTCAATGATAGGCACAGTTATAGCTCTGACTGGTGTTACCATTATTTTCCTGGTTTGATTTTACCATTGACAAGTGGTGAAATTTCAATAAAATTTAGTCATATGGCCACAAAAACCTGGCAGACACTAATTGAGAAGCTTGAACCGTTGCTTGCAAAATATGATGCCAATTATCAGACATTTTTCAAAATTGGACAAGGAATAGACGGGTCACTACAAACCAATTCTGAACTTCTGGATGAAATCAAACAGAGGTTTTTCAATCTTTCCGCGACAGTGGAACTTGTTCTGGAAGGGATTGCGGTTTTTGATAACGAAATAAAAAAGATCCATGATTTGTTAACAAAAAGCGTTGATAATTTCAGAGATTCACTCGCAATTTCCGAGAAGATCAGTTCGGATTTTGGTAGTATCACTGAGATTCTGAGAAGAATCTACCTCCATGCGGGAAGACTTGCTGACACAATTAAGGACATCAATCTTGTGTCAGAGTCCATTGAAGTTGCTTCTCGAAATGCCGGGATTACTGCCTTTCATGCGGGCAGTCAGGGTCGTGGTTTTGAGGTAATTGCCCGTGAAATGACAATCTTGGCGCGTAATGTGCAGAAACCGACCGATGTGATTCCTGCTGTTTCAAATGATCTGCTCAGGGGCGTGGATGACTTAAACAATGAGCTGAAAAAAATCCAGGATGTTATTGTCTATTTGAAGGAGATTGCCGAAAAATTTCTTAGCATTAATAGTGAATTGCTGAATTTCCTGCCATTTTTGGAAAATTCAATAAAAGAAATTTCTAAAAGTATCTTAATCCAGAAGGATTTGCATGCTGCCTTGCAGCAGGAGAGTGAAAAATTGCCATTATTTCTGGAAGAGATTTATAACACGACCCGCGCCACTGCAATCACAGAGATTTTCTTAAGTGCGTTTTTTCAGCACTTGAAGAATATCAAAGATAATCTGGTTTCGGTAAGTGATGAGCATAATTCTGTTCATTTCTTTAATGCCTATTGGAAAATGAGCCGCGACTTGACGAAACTGTTGAGAGATTGATTACAAGCGGGGGAACTTTAAAAAAACTTGAGCTGTTTTCAGCAGAACGACTGACCCTCCAGTTCGTTTCCGAGGCAAAACATCTCAATGAAATAATCGGTTTGATTAGCGACAAAATCAAATCATGGATCAAGACACACAATTTTGCCAGCGAAACCCTTTCTCGTGCTAAAGTATTCTATCATGATATTGAAGAATTATTAGGTTCTTTGTGGTCAAAAAGCCAGGGCTTGAAGGAACTTATTAATAGGGTTGATAAGCCATTGGGTGAGCTCAAGAGAATCACTGAGCGCTCGCGTTTGCTTGGCCTTTATGCCGGCATTGAAAGCGCAAGGAGTGGTGATTACTCTGGTGCTCTTGGAACTGTCACGAGCGAGATTAAAACACTCTCCATCAAATCCTCGGATTTTGTTGCACGGATTGATACTATTGAAAATGATATGCTTAAGGATTTCAAAGTTTTGATAACTTCTTTTGCCCGCGCAATAAGCGACCTGGAGATAGGCTCTGATGCCCTTGATGAGTCTCTCTCGGCAGTCAAAGAGGGTAGTAAGGTGCTGGATGATATTTCAGCTCTTGCCCAGGAAATGCTTGGTTCAACTAATGAGATGACAAACCAGTGTGGGTTACTGGGTGAACACCACCGCAATTTTGAATCCGAATATCAGAGAATAAGTGAGGATTTTTCCACCTATGGCAATACGATTAAAGCCGGCGAGGCATTGACCTCAGATATCAAGGCAGTTGTGAGGAAGTTTGAAAAGGAGATTTCTATAATTAGTGCTGAGCACAAAAAGCTCACCTTTAGAGCAACTGAAGACCCAATAGTCCTTGATCCCGCAGTCAAGACTGATACTACGAGTCATCAGGTTATTGAACAGATTTTTGTTGGATTGTACACTTTTGATCCAATGAATCATTTGATTCCTGGCGTGGCGCAGTCTTTTTCCGTATCATCAGACGGAAGAGTGTGGGATTTTTTCTTGAAAAAAGGCGTAAAATTTCACAACGGCAATGCAGTCCAAACTAAAGATGTGCTGAATTCACTGAATCGTGTACGCAACGGTCCGAACGCAAACTTCTTTGAATACCTTTCCGATATTATTATCATTGATCCCCATCACATCAGGTTCATACTCAAATTTCCCTATGTTCCTTTTCTTGCAAACCTTGCTTGTGGTGTTGGTGATATTGTTCCTTCGGATTTTAATCAGCAAATGCCCGTGGGCTGCGGTGCATACAAATTCATCTCCTATGAAAAAGGAAAGGAAATAGTTCTGGAGGCATATGATGATTTTTTTGATGGTAAGGTACCGGTTAGTCAATGTGTTATCAAAACAGTCAGCGAAGATAAGGAAGCAATAGAGCTATTTAAGCGGGGAGATATTTCGGTACTCAGTTTGAATTCTGTGATGCTAAAAGAATTCTCACCAAGAGAAATCTATTCTGGCGCTGCACTTTCAACGCAATATGTTGCAATAAATTTTCTGAAAAAGACGCCATTTTTGGATCTGAGAGTACGACAGGCTATGAATTATGCGATTGACAAAGAATACTATTGCCGTGAATTATTGAACGGTCAAGCAATACCTGCCCATGGAGTATATCCGCCGGGATTGCCTGGTTATAACAAAGATCTTACAGGTTATGATTACAATCTCAGAAAGGCGCGAGACCTTATGAAAGAAGCGGGTTTTGGCCGTGGCATACCTGATACCTTCGTGCTTGACATCCGCCAAGGTTCGGATACAATTAGACGAGCAGAATTTATTAGGGATTCTTGTGCGAAGATTGGAATTAATTTGGAAATAAATGCTATGCCCTGGGATGAATTCCTAAAAAAGACCTATAGTGGAGAGAGCATTATGAGTCTAAGAGGTTGGGTTTCTGATAACGGTGATCCTGACAACTTTGTTAACACTTTGTTTCATTCACGAAGTTTTGGCGCGAGTGGTAACACCTCGTTTTATGCTGACGAAGAGCTTGATGGAATGATTGAAGCAGCACGTGCTGAACAGATTGCACGGCGCAGGATCGAATTGTACCAGAAAATTGAAAGAACAGTCGTTGATAATGCCCTATTGGTTTTCCTCTCGCACGGAGTTGATAGTTATGCAGTGCAGGAGAACATAAGGGGTTTTGTTGTGGATCCCTTTGGCCTTGTCCGTTTTCGGAATCTTTACCTGGTGTAATTATGGGTACACTAATAGTTTTTAGAATTGCTGAAGAATTGATTGGTATTGATATTAGAAGGGTGCGCGAGGTAACTGAGTTACCAGCGATAGTGCAGGTACCCAAAGCGCCCGAGTTCATTTTTGGTTTGGCAAATATTCGTGGTGAAGTTATACCGGTTATTTCCTTGCACAAACGGTTGGGAATAACCGGTGATGAAGTATGTAATCTTTTGTTGGTTACTGAAGATGAGGAGCGGATTGCTGGCTTGCGAGTTGATGCCCTCATTGGCACTAAGAAGATCGATGAGAGACATGTTAACAAGGATTCTGAATTGCTTTCCTCGAAAAAAGGTAGAAAGTTCTTCTCAGGTGTCTATGAAAGCGAAGAGCGGCCGATACTGATCATAGATTTGAAGAAGGTTCTGAATAAAGAAGACTGACGGGGTTCATAATTGACAAACACGATCTTGACTTTTTCCAAATTTATGGTAGAATTATGTTCTTAAGTCTTTACTTGAATTCTTTTTGTAAACAGGGATTTTCAGTTTGAGGAAAAAGGAGGTTAAATGAGAATCCTGGTGGTTGATGATGCAATGTTCATGCGTCGTATGCTGACTGATATTTTGGAAAAAGGTGGACATACTGTTTGTGGTGAGGCGTCAACGGGTAAAGAAGCTGTTGAACGTTATAAAGACTTAAAACCCGATCTGGTGACAATGGATATCATTATGCCTGATATGAGCGGCATCGAGGCAGTAAAAGAGATCAAAAAAATTGACCCGAAGGCTCGGATCTTGATGGTTTCAGCAATGGGTCAGCAAGCATTGGTACTTGAGGCAGTTCAGGCGGGTGCCATAGATTATGTTGTTAAACCGTTTCAGCCTTCAAGGGTTCTTGAGTCTATTGAGCGTATTTTGAAAAAATAGTAAATGGGCTGTAGATGATGGAAGAGTATATAGACCTATTCATTAGTGAGATTGAATCATATATTAAACAGCTGGACCACGAACTTCTTGATTTGGAAAAGAACACCAGGAATCGTAGTGCTATCCTTGAGGTCTTCAGAATCCTGCATACTGTGAAGGGAATGGCTCAGACAATGGGTTTTGAAGAACTCGGCAATCTCGCTCATTCAGTTGAAGACCTTTTAATCGAACCAAAAACAAAGGGAGAAATCGATCGGCAACTGGTCAATTTTGTTTTTGTTGTGAACGACTATTTAACAGTTTTCATAAGTGCGATAAAAGCAAAAAATCCCCCACCGTCGGCACGTGAACTTCTCGATGCCTGCGAAAACATAAAACAGGGCAAGTCCTTTACCATTGAAAAAATGGCTGCTCCTCAAGAAATGGGTGAAATCAGAGTGAAGATGTCAAAACTTGATACGCTTTTCAATCTTACAAATGAGCTGCTGATTATTCGTTCAAGACTTCTTAAACTCAGTTCTGAAATTGTAAATCCTGAGTTACAGACAGTGACTGAGACTGCTGCCAGATTGATGACTGTTTTGCAGGATGAGATTGGACGCTTGCGCATGCTTACGCTATCTACTGTTTTTGAATTCTTCCCGCGCTGGGTTCGCGATGAAGCTAAAAGACAGGGCAAAGAGGTTGATTTTCAAATAACCGGCGGTGAGATTGAAGTTGATCGTTCGATCATTGAGGTGCTCAAGGAACCGATCATGCATCTTCTACGTAATGCCCTTGACCATGGAATTGAAAAGGAGGGGAGGATTGCACTCAATGCTACCAAAGAGCGTGAATACATTTGCATCAGTGTTGTGGATGATGGCCGTGGGATCGATACTGATGAAATTCGAAGGATAGTCGTGGAAAGAAAAATTGTTGACGAAACTACCGCTCAGAGAATGAGCACTGATGAATTATATAGATTTTTGTTGAGGCCGGATTTTTCTACAAAGAGAGAGGTAACTGCTGTTTCAGGAAGGGGCATCGGATTGGATATTGTACACACATTTATCAAGGAATTAGGTGGGAGGTTGGGCATAAAGTCCGAAAAGGGTAAGGGTTCGGTCTTTACGATTGAATTGCCAATAAGCCTCGCGGTCATGAGGGCTATTATCTTCAAACTTGACGGGCAGCGTTTTGCCCTCAGTTTGAATTGTGTACAAGAATCTTTTTATATTGAAGAAAGTAATATTCAAAGGGTTTATCGACATGAGCTTATCAAGTTGCGGGATAGTATTCTACCTTTAGTCAGACTCGGAAAGAAACTGGATTGTGTTTCAATGGCGGGCAAGAAATCAGTGATTGTAGTTGATTACGAAGGAACCAGAAGGGGCTTTGTAGCAGATGAGATTGTTGATGAGCAGGAAATTGTAGTAAAAAAGGTTGATAGTTTACTTCCGGCTTCGTTATACGCGGGCTGCTCAATCTATGACGATGGTAAGCCCATTTTGATTCTTGACCCGAGGGGGTTTGAATGATTGATGCCAAGAATCTTTCTGTAAAACAACTCGATGCATTGACTGAGGTCGCAAATATCGGAGGCGGTCATGCAGCTACATCACTATCACAATTGATTGGGAAGAAAGTAATGATCAGAGTTCCCAAATTGTATACTGGACAACTTGAAGAAGTCATTTTGAAGATTGCTGATCCCAACGATATAGTGGCATCAGTACTGCTGTATTTTCTTGGAGACTTGACGGGAAGAACACTGCTCATTTACCCTTATGACGATGCTCAGGAGTTGACAAAATTGTTGATGCCCGAGAATGAGGAAAACACAATTGAGCTCCAGGAATCATTATTGAAAGAGGTGTCCAACATTTTGTCCTGTGCCTATATGAATGCTCTTGGCGACCTTCTTGGTTTATTGATTTTGCCCTCAGTGCCCGGCATGATAATTGATATGGTAGGGGCGGTTCTTTCCAGTGTCATTGTGGAATTCGGTAATGAAAAGGATTTCATTTTTTGCATAGAGACTCAGTTTGACTTCGGAGATTTCAACCAACCTCTTTCTGCTTTTTTCCTGCTGTTACCTGATAATTCCAGCCTTGAAATAATGCTCAAGAAATTGAATCTTGTCTGATATGATTTCACCGGAAGAATACAAAGTACTTAAAAGTTTTGCTGAAAGAATCCCGGATAATGACCCAGGTGCGCACAATAATCTTGCAGTAGTTTATTACAACAAGGGTCTATATGAGGAGGCAATTCAGGAGTTGGAAAAGGCATTGGGCATTGATCCTAACTTTACCCTTGCACGTAATAATCTGGAGATTATTTTAAAGAAGTCAGGCAAACTGGATAACAAAGTCAAGGAACTTGCCCACCACATTGAGGTTGAACCTTTTGATGAATTAAGGACATTAGAACTTGCTGATACATATCGGAAACTGAATCGATACTCGCAGGCAATAATTTACTATCGTAAGGTTTTGGATTTCAATCCCGGTTCATATGAAGCCCATTATGGACTCGGTATTACCCTCAAAAACCTTGGCAAGTATGATGATGCTCTTGAGGAAATAAAGAGAAGTTTGGAAATAAAAATATCACCAGAAGGATACCGGCTATTAGGCGAGATATATTTTAATAAGGGAACAATCGATCTTGCGATTAGGAACTTTCAAGAATCTATTATGCTTGACTCATCTTCTGCAGAAGCCCATTTCTTTCTGGGATTTGCTTACGGAGAAAAGGGTATGCATAAGGAGGGTAGAGAAGAGATCAAAAAAGCGATACAGATAAATCCTGCTCTGGCTCAGTTTGAACCCAATCTCCCGATTGAATTGAAAGAACACAAAGGTCATCTTGAATTTCTGAAAGAACAGCTCGGTGTACCAAAAACATCAATAAATGAATTCCAAGCTCATTTCAATCTTGGTATGACTTATCGCAACAAAGGGCTTTTCACAGAGGCGAAGAGAGAATTTGAAGATGCTCTGAAGTTAAAAGAGAATGATGTTGATCTTTGTGCGGCTCTTGGTGAAGTAAACATTTTCTTGAACAAGTTGGATGATGCACAGAACTATTTTGTGCGCTGCCTTGAACTTGACCCTATCAGCACAAGAGCGTTGAATGGGTTGGGTGTTGTTTATTTGAAGAGGCACGATTACAACCAGGCAAAAGGCTATTTTGAAAAAACCCTGGGCGTTGACAAGACCTATGTGCAGGCACTCGCAAATGCTGCTCTCACTCGATATTTGCTCAATGATATAGAAGATGCTGTTAGAGATTTCAATCTGGCAAAGGAGCGCGGCTCTGAAGAAGCCAAATATAATCTTGGTCTGCATTACTACAAAAAGGGAGATTATGACCAGACACTGAAGATATTCAGTGACGACGCCATTGATAGCATTTTTTTCCAGGGTCTTGTGTATGCTGAAATCGGTAGGGATGAAGAGGCGATTACTTCCTTTAAGAAAATAATCACCTTGCTTCCAACATATGCCGGTGCATACTACAATCTTGGTTTCTTGTTGATGAAAGTGGGTCAATTTGAGGAGGGGTTATCCAATATCCGCCGCGGTATGGAGATAGAACCAAATTACGAAAAAGATAAGTATCGTATTGCAATTGCCCCGGAATTGTACGAATCCGGCCCTTACCTTATTCCCCAGAGGGTTGAGGAAAAGATTGTTGAAGAGGTCGAGGAATTTTTTCCGACACTTGAAGTACCGACACCTCAGGATTATATCCAGGAAGCTGAAACTTTTTTAAGGAAGAATGAGTTCGATAAGGCACTCAATATGGTCGACGAAGCACTCAAATTGGTACCCGAAATGAGCGAGGCTGTTATTCTCAAATCAAAAATCCTATTCCAATCTGAAAATATTGATGATGCACTCAATCAACTTGAAACTTATAGTCAAAAACACCCTGATTGTGTTGAAGTTCTTTTGACACTCGCTGGTATGTTAAAATCTTTAGGAAGGCTGAAACAGGTAAAGGAAAAGTATGAAAATCTGCTGAAGATACAGAGTGATAACACTGAATGGTTGATTGAACAGGCAAATATCGCTCTTAAACTGGATGAGGTCGATGAGGCACTTATGATATACACTCGTTTGTATGAAAACCGAAAGGATGATATTGCTGTCAACCTTGGGCTCCTTAGTATTTATTTAAGGAAAAAGGATATGGATCGGGCGCGAGATTTCATCAATTTTCTTGAGAACGAGAAGCACGAATCTTATGATTTTTTCGTCTCAGCAGGTCAGTACTGGCTCGAAAAGAATGAACGGGAGAAAGCAAGATATTATCTTGAGCGTGCGGTAAGTTTTGAGCCATCAAAGCCCATTCCCTACTATGATCTTGGAATTCTTTCTGTTCAGGAAGGGAAGTTTGACGAGGCATGCAGTCATTGGAAAAAGGCGATGCTTCTGAGTCCGGATGAAGAACTTGCGAGCAAAATTACTCACTGTCTCAATATCACTATCGAAATGATGGAATTTCTAAAAAAGGAGATATAGTGTTTCTCTTTAAGAAGGGGGTGTCCTGACTATGTCAGATGAACTTGCAATGGATTCAAAGGCTTTGATTTTTGCTACACTTGCGGATGTCTATTTATCTTCAGGCATGATTGATGAGGCGATATCCATTCTTAAAGACGGACTTACAAGAAATCCAAATTACACCCTTGCCAAAATTATTCTGGGTAGGGCTTATTACCTGAAAGGTGATACTGAAAATGCATTAAAAACCCTGGAAGATATCTACGAACAGGCGAGGGACAGTGAAAACGAGAATCTCTATCTTGGTCACATTTACAAAAAACTCGGTGATTACGAAAAGGCGATGAAATTTTATGAAACTACACTGAGAATCAACCCGGATAACAAAGATGCCCGACAGGAGCTTGAACTGCTAAGTCCCAAAGCACAGGTTGAAGTACCAATAACAAGGCCGCTTATGGAAGAGCAAGTCAAGACAATAACTCCGGAGATGGTCGCTGTTCCCAAAGAGGAGACACCGGGTCAAGAGCAACAGGTCGCAGAAATTACTGAAAATATTGAACCCGAAGTGAGAACGACGATACCGCCTGAACCAATATCCGAGATAGTATCCGAGCCAGAGCCCGGGCAAGAGCTGAAATCAGTGGTTCCACCGGATGAAATTCCCGCTTCTGCAAAAGAAGAGGTTGCAGCGCCCATTTTGCCAGAAATTGGGCTTGAATCAGTTTCCGAGGAAAGAAAGGTTGAAAAACCAAGTCCGCTTGATACCCTGAATGAGCCAATGAAGAAATTACTTGCTATTGAGGCGGTCAGAGGTGCTTTCATACTTTCCCGTGACGGATTGTTGATACAGAGTTATTATGAAGGACGAACCGATCTGGAAGAAATCTGTGCTCTTATTGCGGGCATTTTTAATGAGGCAGATAACGCATTTAAATTCCTTAAGGCAGGAACATTAGGAAAATGTGTAATTGAGAAGATTGATGAAACGATATGTGTTATTACTGCTGGTGAGTCGCTGCTGTGTATTGTTACCAAACCCGAGACTAAGCCTGGACTTGTTTTTGTGTATGCCCGCAGGATAATTGAAGAGATAATAAGGATACTCGGTTAGTGAGGTAGAATCATGAATCTTACAGAACTTACAAGAATACCGCGTGTTTTGGGCGCAGGGCTGGCAACTTATGATGGATTCATAATAGATAGCCAGTTTGTTCATGGTTATAATGCTGAAAAATATGGGGCAATGTCAGCAAGAATTGTAAACCAGATCAAGAAAAGTTTTGGCAAGGAAAATGCCTCTGTAATCTTGTATACTGATAGTGTCATTTTTATCGCCAAAGCAAAAACTGAGGGAATTCTTTTTGTCATCGGCGACAAAGAAGCCAATTTAGGGTTGATCAAAATCAAATTTGAGAAAATGTGAAATAGTGGTACTTAGAACCTAATTGTGGGTCATTTCACCTGAAATTGAAGTATTACAACTAATCAGTGGATAGGAATAGCCAGATTCAATTGTCTTTTTCTTTGTCAGAAAATGAGTAATATACTGTCCACAGTTTGAACCAATTTTGTTTTCCTCAAGTTCGCCAATGCTTAGAATGATTTCGTACCCGACTGAGGACAACCTAGTTATTTCTTCATATGTCTTTTCTTCAGGTACGATTCTTGAAATGATGCCATTTTCCGTGGCGGTATATGTTGGATTAACCGGCGTTATCTTTATCAAAAATTTTTCAGGATCAAAATACCTTAAAAGAATTTCTGGTTCAACAGGCATATTTTCTGCAAGTGCAAAATTCAATGCAATCTTCCGGTCCTTTTCTTGAAAAAATACATTACCATAATCGGCAATTGTTTCAAAATTCCATGTAGGTGTGGGAACAAGCCACCTCCTCAAATTTTCGTCTGTTGTATGGATGGAAAACTGCAGTTGAAACTTCCCATTATAGTATCTTTTCTTGATATCTAACATTTTTTGGAAAAATTCATCTGAACCACTTGGAGCAATTGTTGAAATACAGACAATTAGTCCAGTAGCAGAGTAGCGTGCTGGTATCTCTTCCAGGACATCGAGCACTGCACTGTTATATGATGGTTCACCAATTCTGGCAAATTGAATTTTGAATTTTTTCACGGCCACGATTCTGTCCGGAAAACGATTCTGTACCATATAATCAATTTGGTCAATAATCTCTTGTTTTGACAATTTACCTTTATAGAAGCCACCAGCATCACAGATCTTGCATTTTACCGGACATCCATCAAGTGAAGAAACAATCAATACCCATTTTTCTTCTCTGGGAATTGGTGGTTGAACAGACTCAACAAATTCAACAATTCTTTTGCTTTTTGTTTCTGCCATGTAGACGATTGCAATATCTTCTCTCCCAACTTTGCCAATTATCTTCATATTATGTATTTTCCTTTCGCATTTTGTCTATTTCAAAGAAAATTTCCATTCCTGCCCTGATACCATCTCCCACAGCAATTGCAGCCTGTCGGCACTTTTTATTCCTGACATCCCCAATAATATACAATTTCTTTGCTTTAACAAGTCCTGAAATATTATTTGCGAGTTTTCTTGTGATAAAATCAAGCTGCGGTTCCCTGCCGATTGCGACAAGGAGAAAATCAGCGCCGATTGTTTCTCCATTACTACATTTCAACAACAGTTTATTTTTATATAACTTAATACTATTTATGGTGGTTTTCTTTACGATTGAGATCATGCTATTGCTCGTTGCTCTTTCATATAATAGGTGAAGGCAATTAGCATTTTCTCCACGCATTAGAATACACACTTTGTTCTTTTTTGCAAGATTTATTGCATAATCAAAAGCAGCATCACCACTCCCGATTATGACAATCCGTTTGCTGCGCATGCGGTTCATTGCTGATATTTCATAAAAAATATGTGCCTTTGCAGAATAGGGGATGGGAATTGCGAGTGTTTTTGGTTTTGTCCCTGAAGCAATGACAAGGAACAGAGATTCATAAACCATATCATTCGTAAACGCTTTAAATTTCCCCTGATTGTAGGTTACTTTGATAATTTCTGCCCCTGCCGGGAATATGTTCCATTTTTGCAAATGCCGCCGAAATGATCTTATTAGTTCAGAACCACGGATGCCTTCAGCAAATCCAGGATAGTTCTCCACGAGATTTGCGCTATTTAAGAGTCCACCGATAATATTCCTTTCCAGAATTTCGAAATCAATACCGTACCTCCTTAACTGGATTGCACAGGCAATACCTGCTGGTCCGGCGCCGACTATGATAACAGGGGTATTCTTTTTCTGGAATAGCACTTACTTATTGAGTTGTTTGATTAGGTCTTGTGTACGGACGGGTACTGCAAAACCATACGCAAGGTTTATGATAGTTGCACGATGCATAAGTTCGTTTTGCGTTGCAGTCCCATCAACAACAAAAAGAACCTCAAATCCTCTAACAAATGCTGAGCGTGCTGTTGTTTCACAACAAAGATTTGTCATTACACCAGTGATTACTACCTGTTTGATTTTATCGTTTTTCAGGAGTTGTAGTAAATTCGTTTTATAGAATGCGTCATATTGCGATTTGATAACCACAGGAGCATCAGGCAAATAGATTTCCTTGTTTATCTTATAATATCTGTCGCTTGTTGTTATGATGTCATTCCACCATGTCTTCAGCATGCCCGCATTTTTCTGGGTATTGATATGTTGCGTGTATATTACCGGTCTTTTTTTTTACGGAAAGAGCTGATAAGACTTTTCACCTGTGGCACAATGCCTGTTACAGCCGGGATAAAGGCATGAGAATTCTTATCCAGGAAATAGTTTTGCATATCAATAACAAGCAAAGCAGAGACTTCGGGTCTGAATTCCCATTCACGACTTAAATACAATCCAGCAATTTCTTTGATTAATTTGCGAGATTGTGACTGAATATTCTTCGTTGGAAAATAATTCTCTTTAACCATTTGTTGGAGATTTCTTTTGATTTATTGGTGGTAATTTATTGTATTTTGTCTGGTATTCATTGAGTAGTATCTTAAAAGTATTCTCTGTATCCGTTGTTGTTTGAAAGCGGAAGAATGCAGCAACATTAAAATCAGGATCCCTTTTTTCGTAGATAATCTGCATGGTCTGAGCCAGACTTTCAGTAAAACCAATGTAAACAATATCCTGTAAGATATCTGATAATTCAAAAACACCCGGGTAATCAGGTGCATTTTTCAGTTGTTCTGGAATAATCTTTCTCCATCCACTATCAATTGGCATATAGGATTATAATCAATAAGATTGATTTGTCAATAATTTGCAAATTTTATCCTAAAGAATATGGCGTCTAACTGTTGTGTTTTGTATATCATCAGGTTATTTCAAAATCAGCAGTAATCCGGTTACGACCATTTTTCTTACTTTGGTACATTAATCGGTCAGCCCTTTTGATGATTGATTTGAAGGTGTCTTTTGGTTGAGACAGAGTTGCGCCAACGGAAACTGTAACACCAATTTGTTCTGAATTTAATTTGAGATTGGAAAGTGCGATCAGATTTTTGTATTTGTGAGCAATTGTATATAATTGTGTTTCAATAACATTTGGTACAATGACGATAAATTCTTCGCCACCCCATCGTCCAACCAGGTCAAAGGAACGGGAATTTTTCGCAAGGATACTGGCTATCATTCTTAAGACATTGTCGCCGACCTGGTGACCATACTGGTCATTAACATTCTTAAAGAGATCAATATCAATGAAAAGGATTCCGAATTGCCAACCAAATCTCTTGAATTCATTCAGGCGTGAACGGAGTTGCATTTCAATGTATCTACGGTTGGCAATTTTCGTCAGACTATCAAGTAATGCCATTTTTTCTAATTCTTTTACCTTTGAATTCAATCCGTCCATCTCAGCATTATCATGAAAGATTTCAACAATGCCTGCAAGATTCTGATTATCATCAAGTACAGGAATGGTTTTGATATGAATCAGAACGCGGTAACCATCGCGGTGCCTCATGTATAAGTCGCCTTCATATATAGCTCTGGTATTTCTTACATTTGCAATGGGGCAGAGGCTCGGTTTTCCACAGCAATTTTCGCCCTGTTCATTTATGTGTACGAGAATGTTGTCTGAGCAACTTTTACCCAGAACCTCTTCTGCTTTGAAGCCCGTGATTTTTTCTGCTGAGTAATTCCAGTAGATGATTTTTCCATCAATGTCGACGAAGTAAACGCCGTGCGTAAGATTTCCAAGAAGGGTGCGGCAGAAATAATGACAATCTAAATTTGATATTGGTTCAACCATACAAATTTCTCGAGCGGCATCCTTTCAGGCCGATTTTTTTCAGCAGCAATTTGTTTTTCGGAGAGTATTGGGCTAAGCGTTTCCGAGCGTTCTCCCACAATAATGAGTGCTATCACCTCCATACTGTCGGGTATCTTCAATATCTCTTTGACATTGTTCTCTTCATAGCCGGCGATTGGATGTGCCACTAATCCAAGTTCTGTTGCCCGTAGGATGATTGCGGCAGTCGCCATACCTGTGTCAAAAAGATAATATTTTCGGGTTTTAAGCACACAGTCAAGACCCGGATTGCTAAATACGACAATGATCAGGCTTGCAGATTTGGCCCATTCATTACCAGGGGAGAGGGCAGTGTGCAGTTCTTTCAGAATCTCCGGTTCATAAGCAAAAATGAATCGCCAGGGCTGGTTGTTGAAACAAGAGCAAAAGAGCTGTGCGCATTCAGCAAGGTCATTGATCAGTTCTTTCTTTGTTTCAATTGGTTTCAAAGAACGATATGCCCTGCGTTTTTCAATGGCTTCTTTGATAGTCAATTTATTCTATTCCTTTTTTTCCCCAACAATGATTTCCTGTTTCATTTTGCCTGAAAGATTGCAGAATGCCGTAACTTCAACTGTGTCACCCGATTTTGCATCAATTATCCTGTATATAGCCATCTGTTGTTTGTTGTCAAACTGCCTGGTAAATTTTTGTTCAATGATGGGCTGCTTATTCAGTTTCACAGAAACCTTGTTTATGTAGTGTTTGTTTGAGTTATTCACTGAATGGTTCATTATGACCGTGAGGATTTGTTGTTCTTCATCAAACTGAAGGTCAATAGATGATGGTGGATGCGCTGAAGCAATGCCTGCTATGCCAGTGATTAACAGCAAATATTTTAAAAACTCCATTGTTTCCTCCTGCTTTTCAGAAATATGTTAAGACCACAATAAGTGTTCCGTGCCCCAATGCAAAGAGCACAGTTATTATACCCAGCATTCGGTGGATTTTCAAACCCATTTTAATCGCTCGTATACCACCCAGAAATGTTAGTATGAGGCAGACAAAAGAAATTATTCCGAATACTTCAAGCAAAAGAGCTGTAATCATATATTCACTCCCAGATTATTGTTCCTTTGTTTGAAAGCTGATAGAACTGATTTTCCAGAAGGTTACGATGCCTTCTCTCATCTTCAGAGAGGTTGACAAAGATCTGCTTTGTCTCTTTATCTTTCATCTTTTTTGCAATATCCAGATATCTCGTCATTGCATCTTCTTCGGCTTTTATCGCGATATTCATTACATCAACTATTTCATCCTTGTTTGGTTCAAACTCACCACTTACCTCAGGTTTCACTGATTTCTTAAGAACCATTGGTTTGTAAAGTTCCAGCTTTGCATTTTTGTTATAGGCAAGAATGATTTTTTTGACATGATCATAGTGGCTTAGCTCAAATTCGGCAAGTTCGCTAAAAAACTCCTTGCCCATTTTGCTCAGTGCCTTTTCTGCTGCCTTATTATAGAATTCCATTGCCATAATTTCACTACCAAGGGCAGCAAGAAGCAATTCTTCTACTTTTGAAAGTTTAGTAGTTTTCTTTATCTTCTTGGATTTCTTCATTTTAGCCTCCTTTCTTTAAAATGCCAATTAGTTCTTCAATATCTGGCAATTGAGGAATTTCATATAATTTTACAAATATTACTTTCTGATTTTCATCTATAATGATGTTTGCCCGTTCAGAAAAACCTTCTTTTTCACGAAAGATGCCCAGTTTCTTTGCCAGTTCTCCATGGGGCCAGAAATCAGAAAGTAATCTGGTCTCTTTTACATCCATATCCTTTGCCCAGGCGTGTTTGGAAGGCACGGGGTCTACACTTATGCCAAATGCAACAGTATTCAATTCCTCAAATCGTCTTTTATTTTCCTCAAGTGATTTCATCTGTTTTGTGCAGACGCCGGTCCAGGCTAAGGGATGAAATGACAACAGCACGATTTTGCCCCTAAAATCATCAATGTTGCATTCTTTATTGTGTTGATCTTTTAATGTGAAATTGGGTATTTTCTCTCCGAGTTGTATCATATTACCTCCATCTCTTTCAATCGCGCAAATCTAAAATCCAAATTTCTCTTTACCAGGGGTAACTTATTATTCCTGTATACAATCAAATTTTCCTCAAAAACTCTCCGTTCAGGATTAATATAAAAAATGCCTAAGGCTATCTTATCATTCTCTATCGCCCGTCTAAATGCTGCAATCCGGTCATGGACATCATGGGATTCTTCCAGATAATAAGTATTTTTTCTGAACCATTCATAGGTGTTCACTTTATTAAAAGAGACACAGGGTTGTAATACATCAACAAGCGCATATCCATTATGTTGAATTGCTTTCTTGAAGATTTCGCGGGTTTTTTCACCATCGCCAACAAAAGCCCTGGCGACAAATGAACAATCAAGGGCGATAGCAGTAGCAATTGGGTTGAATGGTTCATTAAAAACGCCATCAGGCTGAACCGGAGTTTTGAAACCGGTAATACTTGTTGGCGAAGCCTGTCCTTTAGTTAAACCATATACCATATTGTTGTGAACAATGTTTGTAATATCAGGATTTCTTCTGATTGTATGGACAAAATGATTGCCCCCTTCAGCATAGGTGCAGCCATCACCACTTACTGCAACGACAATAAGCTCTGGATTAACTGCTTTAATAGCAGTAGCAGCAGACAGATACCTGCCATGAAGCCCATTAAACAGATTACACCTTAGGTAATGGGGTAACTTTGCAGCCTGACCAATGCCAGAAACCAGAACAAGTTTTTGGGGTTCTATGTTTAGTTCATCGAAGGTTTGTTTTAATGTGTTTAAGATTCCAAAGTTTCCGCAGCCAGGGCACCAGGCAATGTCTATTTTCCCCATATCAAAAAGTCCTTTCCTCATAGATCCTCCCGAATTTCAATACGATTGCCATCAGGGTCAATTGTAAAAAAAGCATTGTAACCATTTCTTTTGATTGTTATGATTTTTCTTCTATTTTGTTTGAGAAGTTTCAAGAATGACTTTCTATTTCTAACTGCTAATCCGATATGGTTATATCCATGATGGAAGTTTTTCATTCTGTTTTTTTTATTTAATGGCACGAAGAGTTCAATCACAACGTGATTGTTTGCGAGCTTTATCAGCAGACATTTGGCATTTAGTCCAAAAATATGTTTTACCAACTTGCGGTCAAGAATTTCTTCTTTCACCCGTCTAAAACCAAAATTATACCGATAGAATTCAATCATCCGATATGGATTATCCGTAAAAATACCGATATGATTGCAGTTGATTATCTGGTTAAGCATTTTCTAATTCCTTCGTAAATTTCTTCAACGAAGAATGGTAGTCCATTATATTTCAGAAGTTTTTGTTTCATTTCTATGCCGGTGTATAGCTTAATCAGTTTGCCGAATTGTGAGGTGGCATTGTTCTCAACAATCACCAGATTCTTTGCTTTTTTCAGAAAATCTGCTGTGTTTTGGGGTAAAGGAAAGACCTGACTGAAGTGGAGCATTGCAATACCATTCATTTTGAGTCTATCAATTGATTCCTTGACCACCCCGTAATTAGAACCCCAGCAAATAACCAGTGTTTCATAATCTTTTGAACCATAGAGTTCAGGGTCTATAACTTCCTGTTTTATTTTCTCCATTTTATGGAATAGTTTATCAACCATTCTGGTTCTTAATTTGAGGTCTTCTGAGATATGACCGTCTTCATCATGATGGTGACAGTCAGCAATAACAAGACTTTTACTAAAGCCCGGGATTGCCCTTGGTGATATGCCGGAATCAGTTAGCGAATAGCGTTTGTAATTTGTATCGGGGTTTATAGTGTAGTCGTCCATACTGAATTCAGTAAGTCTAAACCTTGGAACATTATAGAAAGAGTCAATAAAGTATTGGTCAGTCAAAACAAATACCAGAACCTGATACTTTTCAGCAAGGTAGAATGCCTGTCTGGTGAGCAAAAATCCCTGTTCAAGTGTGCCTGGAGCGAGAATAATTCTTGGAAATTCGCCATGACCTGCGTATAATGCAAGTTCCAGGTCCGCCTGTTCAGTGCGGGTGGGCAAGCCTGTTGCTGGACCTGGTCTTTGTGCAAGATGAATAACAATCGGCGTTTCCTGGATCGCGGCCAGGCTCAATCCTTCGGTCATCAGGTCAAAACCACCACCCGAAGTTGTTACCAGGGCACGGGCACCAGCGTATGAGGCGCCAATACCCATATTCATTGCTGAGATTTCATCCTCTGCCTGTTCTGTAATTATGTTAAACTCTTTAGCATGCTGGGCAAGGTAGGTCCAGACACCGCTTGATGGTGTCATTGGATACGCAGCAATAAAATTGCATCCGCCAGCAATTGCGCCGAGTGCAATTGCCTCTGAACCATCCATAATCTTTTCGTTTCTTATCTCTTCACTCGTTTCAATTGTAATTAGATTAAATTCAGCCTTAATGTTTTGTGAAATCCTGTATCCGAGTCTTACTGCCTCAAGATTTCTGGAGAGTATCTCAGTGCCTTTGGTCTTAAATCTTGAACTAAGATAGTTTATTAGCAGGTCAAGTGAGATATTGAGCAGGTTAGAAATAATTCCCGCAGATATGGTATTCAGATAGATACTGCCACCAATCTCCTGAGCAAGTTTCTTTAATGGAATGTGGATAAACTTTCCCAGATTAGAGCGGTATTCACCAATTATCAATGTTTTGCTTGAAATTCTATCCTGTAAATGACTGATTGCCCTTTCATTTAGAGGAACCAATATATCAATCCTTGCACCCGGCGCCATTATTCTATTATTAGCAATTCTTATCGTCGTAGAGTTCATACCGCCACGAATGCGGGACATATACTCGGTTGTGCAGAAGACATGCATTCCTGTGGATTGGGCAACTGCGGTTATTGTCTCAGCAACTGTATTTATACCCTGACCTGCTTCGCCCGCAATAACAATGGAAATATCTTTGAAACCATCCATTATCAGAATTTCTTGAACTTGCTGTTTGGAGCGCCGCAGACCGGACAGTATTCGGGTGGTTTTCCAATGTGCGTAAAACCACAGATAGGGCAGATGTAGATCTCTTTAATATCTATGTCCCTGCCTTTTTCTGCATTTGCTTTTGCATCCTGATACATTCGCATGTGAATCTTTTCTGCCTCAAGTGCATAATGAGTGGACTGTTCAGCACCCTTTTCATTCTGGAATTTTGCCGTGTTATTGAAAACCGGGTACATCTCCTCAACCTCGTAGGTCTCACCATCAATCCCGGTTTGTAGATTATCCGGCGTTTTCTTAATAATTCCCAGGTTTCGTGCATGGTTTGTTGCATGAACCTGCTCAGCATAGGCAATTGCCCTGAAAAGACGGGCGATATTTTGCATTCCTTCTTTTTCAGCAATTTCGCTGAAGATTATATACTTCATATGTGCCATAGATTCTCCAGCAAATGCCTCATTCAATGCCTTTTCAGTCATTTTCTTCATTTTGACCTCCTGATTAGGATTTCTAATCTTCAATTTTGATTTCCTGTGAATTCTGCCATAAGCCATGAACATTGCAATAGGAAAAGGCGATTATCGTTCCGGATTTCTCGGTTTTGAATGTTAGAGTTACTGCTGGATGGGTGTAAACCGTGCTCGTATTCGGACCATTTGTTGAGGCACCGTGGGAAAGAAATTCAAATTTGCCAATCTGATAGGGGAATTTTTCACCTGCGGGATGATAATAGACCTCAATCCAGGCAATATGATGCTCGGTTGTATTGGGATGTGCAATTTCCTTACCAACGCTCACCGCCACACTAAAATTTTCACCTTTCTTAACTTTTTCTGGTGATTCAATCACCGGCACATGCTTTTCTTTTTTCCAGTCAGCTGACTGGAACATATTATTTAAATCCATATTTCCTCCTTTTTGAGATGTCACCCTGAACTTGATTCAGGGTCTAAATTTTGAAGCTGTTGCCGCCATCTTACAGTCTCTTCATTGGTTCGCCACAACAAACCAGTTCACCACCGCCCACTTCTTTCACCTCAACAACATTTCCACATATCTCACACTTAAAGACCTCACCAACCTTGGTCACATTTGGCATTTTTACCTCCTATTTATAATATTTACCTTCTTGCCCGCTCTTGCCATTTTTTAGCCTTTTGCTCCTACATTCACGGCATATTCCCTTAAAATAGCCGTGAACTTCTTCAATTTTGTGCCCGTCAATAGCCTTTTTGCTGGTTAAGGCAATCGGGCATTTAATGTCAATATCATAGATTTTGCCGCATTTCAGACATAGAAAGTGGTGATGGTTCTCAGTATTGGGGTCATATCTGAATTCTTCGCCAGTAATCGTTATTGCATTCAATATACCTTTTTTATGGAATGCATTCATTGTGTTGTATACCGTTGCCATGGAGATTACGGACAATTCTTTGTGCAGTGATTCAAAAATAGTTTCAACCGTGGGATGGCTATTGCGGAATTTATAGATATGCTCAAGCACCTTTACCCGCTGGAAGGTTGGCCTTAACCCAACATCTTCTAACACCGTTTTTAATCTCTCTATTCTTGGAATTATTCTAATCATATTATTATTATAATCAATTTTTAGACAATGTCAAGGGGTAAGTTGTTTAGTTTGAAAATTAAGCCGGATCTGTCCATTCACCATTAATATTGACAATCTATATGCAATAAGTGAAAGGTGAATAAGAGCAAAGAAGGGCATAGAGGTTTGTTTTCGACAATTGTAGTAGCCCGATTCATCGGGCATTCAAAACATTGAAATATCTCGTCCGGCTAAAGCCGGACGCTACAGGTGCGGGGAAAGGCAATTAGAAGCGGATTATCAGGGAATATCAAGGGAGAACAAGGGATATAAGGGGAGAACAGGGTATCAGAATATCGGGGTATCAGGTTAGCGGGATTGTGGCGGTGCGATTCATCGCACGAAAAACCTTTGTAGGGCAAGGCTTTAGAGGCTGTGTCGCAATGTCATTGCGAGGGAATGAAAATGGTCCCTGCGAAAGCAGGGAAGCAATCTCAAAAGTCCTGAAAAATAATGAGATTGCCACGCCCGCCATAAAGAGTGGCGGGCTCGTAATGACAAAAGGGGTTATGACACAGCCTCTTTTGCCTTGCAAATTCCTTAGCCCCATCATATCTTTCACGGGAATAAATTCCCTGCCCCTGAGAAAAGATTTTTCGAAAATCGTCCATCGTTTTTCGTTTTCGCAGCCCGTATCGTTATAAGTTATTGGTTAGTCGTTATTGAAAAATTACCGAATCTACTTTCTCACTTTCGCACGAAAGTGAGAAGCGAGTCAATGCGGAAACTACCAGTGTGACTATCTGTTATTCATGAATTATGGGAAATTTATATCCGTAGCAATGCATTCGTCAATTCGGCAATTGCCGAATTGACGAATTGTGGAATTAATGTATTAAGCAATTGGACATAATTTCACACCCTGATTCTTGTCAAGAATTTTCTCTTGAGCAGTTGGATACGAACCAGACCCACAAGACAAGGCTCACCTTTCATAATTTCTTCAGAAATTTTAAAAAATCGGGTTATGGTGAAACCACACAAAACTGAATAATTTCGGCACCTTTGGAAGAGGCATTTTGGGTATTGACAAAAAAAAACATGAGTATAATTAGTGGTGTTAAAAATATTAAAATATTCTGGCAAGATGCCTGTTCTCGGGTCTTAAAGGGGATGATGGTTTTGGTAAAATGGCTTGAGAACCCAAAAGAAAAAGGAAGTTGGAGTCTTAGGAAATGCGGTATGATGAAAAGGAGGAAAAAATGAGCAGGATATTAGCGATAAACCTCATAATCCTTTTACCCCTTTTTGCTCAGGAGTTTCTGGAAGGGGTAAGGGTAGAAGACCTGGAGCTGGGGAGGATTGAGAAAGTGCCAATAGAGGTAGTAAAGAGGATTGAAGAAGAAAAAATGGACTACTGGTCAGAACCATCGTTTCTGACCTTTGCTTATTCGCCCGATAGTTCAGTGATTGCTAAGGCTGAAAAAATCGGAAAGGAAAGATATTTAAAGATCATTAATGCCAAAACAAATGCTGTAAAGATATTTGAAATTGATTGTGAGCACCTAAAATGGTCTCCCAGTGGCAAATACTTGGCATTCAAACAATTGGAATATATCAATCCTTCGGGTGCTGTTGAAAAACGCGACTGTCCACCGTATTTCAATCATGAAAGACTTTGTGTATATAATCTGCAAACACACAAGATAAAAAGCATTTTTGACCTGGGGCGTTTTAGTCTTGAATACTACTGGTCACCGACTAGTGATTATCTTGCCTATAGTGCACTTTATCATAACAGTTTTAAATTTGCAGTGTATGATGCAGAAAAAGATACCGAATACATAATTGATACGACTTTCGCAAAAGGGGGCGAGTTGTGGAATTTTTTCTGGTCTCCAACTGGAAAGATGCTTGCCTATACCAAGCCACTGGAGATGGATTTTAATATCAACGAGGAGGTACCGGTAAAGTCAGAGGTTTTTTTGGTCAACTATGATGGAACGGGAAAGACACAACTTACGAATACACCTCAATCAGAAATGTTCGTTAGGTGGTTGCCGGATGGACAAAGGTTAATTGTTGAGTGGGGGGACGTTCAAAAGGCCTATTATGAACCACCGCATCATTATTATTTGATTTTAAAGAGGAGAGAGAAATGACGAAGAGAACCTTATCAATAATCGTGGCGGTGCCATTATGTCTTTTGTTTGCTGGAAGGGTAGATGTCTGTATAGACCCCGGGCATGGCGGTTTTTTGCCACTGGGAGACCCTGGCACAGTCAATCTCAGGTATGGACAAAATGGACCTTATGAAAGTCATTTCACTTACGAAATTGGAAACATTATGGCGGAGGATTTATACTGGGGATTAGGTTATTCTATATCAATGACCAGAACAGATAATGATTCGTCCCCTTCACTTGAAAGTAGAGTAGCAAGGGCAAATGGAACCGAGCGAAATCCCTATACAGGACAATTTGATACCTGTGAATGCTTTGTCAGTGTCCATATCAATGGGGCCACTGACAGCACTAAACACGGTACTATGACTTTGTATTGGAAATTGGCTGATTCAGCATTTGCTCAAACGGTGCATAATAATATGTTTTATTATATTTCCAATTTCCTTATGCTCAGGATTTGCACCTCCAAAGGATAAGAAGGTATGTTCTAAGTGCAACTAAAATGCTTGCCTGTCTCGTTGAGCCTGCATTTATCACCCATGATATTGCATATAATGCCCAGTGGTTTCAGTTAAAAGAAAATCAAGGCGAATTTAAAAATAAAATTGCATGGGGAATTGATAATGGCATAGATGCATACTATGGATTTTCACGACCGAAGTTTATGATAATTATCCAATTTGGCTCAGAAAGGGCACCCGTTCAATTACTTTGGGGTTCTTCACCTGCAAATGGTGTTACCGGTTACAATATTTATCGCAGAACCCATCCAAATCATAACTACGAGATGATTGCTCGGAATGTATCTGATACTACCTATACTGATAATAGTGTAACGCCAGGCACAATCTATTCTTATTATGTAAAGGCACGTCGAAGTAGTGGCCAGGAAAGTAATCGTTCGGATATTGCTACTTGTCAGGTACATCCATTTTCCTCAAATTCTGCAATGGCCACTGGTGTGAACACGGGAAGGCGGGTATTATTCGACCCCGAAGGTAACAGCTATTTATCTTGGACAAACCAAGAAGCTGTGTGGATTGCAACGGGCACCAATTATGGAACAACCTGGTCTAACGCCAAAGAGATTGATTATGGCTGGCAGTCTGCGCTGGCTACAGATTCAACAAAAAGGTTAAAAATCTGCTACATAAATACATTAGGTATTCCCGATTCTGCTGCGCAAGAAACACTTACTTATACAATAAGTTATGCCCGTAATGTAAATGACTTCTGGCACGATGAGATTCTTTATGAAACGCACGACACAATCCTTTCGGTTTCTTTTGCCATTGATCCTCTGGATACGGGCTGGGTGGTCTTTAATACTTATGATGCGGCGGGAAATAATAAACTAAAGATTGGTAAGTTCTATACCCAGACAATGCCGGAGAGTCTGGAAAATGTTATAGACCTTGATACCTATACGGGCTATGGCAGAGCTGCGGTTGCCATAAGACCATCGGACCGCAGTATCTGGATTGTCTACGAACGAAACAATACTATTGTGTGTAAATGGCGTAGCAGTTATGGCAACTGGACAACCAGAATTATTCAAACTGAAGGCATTTGTCCATCACTTTCCATAGCTGGAGATTTAGTTCATTTCATCTGGGAGAAGTATTTTTCCGAAGCCAAGCCGAGTGAGATACAAACTTGTGACACTAATGGATTTGGCTGGTCACGACCCCAGGCAATCGCTGCGGTAGGAGGCGAAGATTGTTATCCTTATGTAGAAAAAGGATCGGTCGCTGTATGGGCTGATTTGCATAATAATCAATGGGAGGTTTTTGCAAGTCAGCGTAACGAATTTGGTGGTTGGACCACACCTCAAAATATCAGTCAGACACCAGCTGATTCAAGGTATCCCCAGGTGGCAATGTATCAGACAATTACAAAGACGAGATTTATCTATGTCTGGAACA